>Ga0247807_10000044_pt1 | contig 215114 bp, 313 predicted proteins | sample UWRJL074202C1_FD_179931 | JGI IMG/M metagenome (GOLD analysis project Ga0247807, IMG submission 179931) | Plant litter microbial communities from Arlington Agricultural Research Station in Wisconsin, United States - UWRJ-L074-202C-1 | ecosystem: Environmental > Terrestrial > Plant litter >...
CTAAAAATATGCTACAATAGGGGTATGGGAATTAAGAGAGAAGCAATGCTTGTTCTGGTTGACACCACGAACAACAATAACAAGTTCTACCATGTCACCCTTGACGACAGCGGTGTTGTCACAAAGGAGTGGGGTCGTGTAGGGAACTCAGGTCAGTCCTCCACTGAGACAAGCGGTGACGCCGGTTTCGAACGCGCCATCAAAGCCAAGGAGAAGAAAGGCTACAAGCAGACTTCAATCGTTGGTTCCGCTCCCATAGCAACCTCAGGCGGTAACAGTCCGAAGCTTGAAGTCATTGCAAAGAAGTTCCTCGCCAAGCGTGACGATGATGACGTTATTGTTCGCCTCATCGAGCGACTTGTCGCAGCAAACGCACACCAGATCATGGCTGCTTCTGGCGGTATGATTAAGGTTGCGGATGACGGTCAAATCAAAACCGCTCTCGGTCTTGTTGATGACAACACCATCCGCTCCGCCGAGCGCATCCTTGCAGACATTCATAAGCAGAGTGGGCTATCACGTTCACGTATCACCCTGCTTGAAGAGTACCTTACGCTCATCCCTCAGAAGGTCAGCAGCAAGCGCGGCTGGCATGAAGACTACCTTGACGCAAAGAACCTTGCAGGTCAAGTTGACTTCTTGAAGCAGTTGAAGGACAGCTACGACTGGTCTAAGAAGACCACTGCGGCTGTGAAAGCTGACAAGGATGAGCCTGAGGAAGACTTCTCCAGCCTGTTCCGCATGAAGCTTGACCGTGTTGAGAATGCTTCCATCGAATTCAAAACGCTGGAGAAGCGCTTCAATGATACCCGTAACAGCATTCACCAGTCACGGAACCTTCGCCTCCTCAACGTCTTCGCTGTTGAAGACCTCCCGACCCATCAGGAGGCTTACGCAAAGATTGCGAAGGAGCTTGGTAACGAGAAGCAGCTTTGGCATGGCACGAAAGCTGCTAACGTACTGTCCATCCTCACGAAGGGCTTCTACGTTCCTCCTGTGCGAGGTAGTACCGTTCAGGTCACAGGTCGCATGTTCGGTGATGGTGTATACTTCAGCGAACAATCCACAAAGGCATTAAACTACGCATCAGGTTATTGGTCGGGACAACGCACGAACAGCAACTGCTTCATGTTCATGAATGATGTTGTTATGGGAAACGAGTACCGTCCTGCGCGTCCTGGAAACATGAGCGAAGCATACACCGGCAAGAGCCACCGTGGGGCTTACAACAGCATCAACGTCAAGGCGGGAACTGCTAGCGTTATGAACCACGAAGCCATCATCTGGAACACCCCGCAGATTGCGGTACGCTACCTTTGCGAGTTCGGAGCTTAAACCAAATAGGAATGCCCGCCATTGATTTGGCGGGCATTCCTATTTAAAAATTAGGCGCGGTTGCGTCCGTATTGGTCCATGAGGAACGGTAGACGGTTCTGACTGAAAGCCTCACGTACTTCATCATTCTGCTCAGCCGCATACCAACGACCATCACGAGCAAGACCGTAACCTGAGGAACGTCCAGTTCGCATAAGAGTGTCAAGATTAGTAATCTCGCCCTGCGCACGAAGAACTTCAAGCAGCTCATCGGTTTTCAAAGGCTGGTTCTGAACCAAAGCATAAACAGCATCTGATTGGCTAAAAGTCATTTTTCTTACTCCTGTGAGAATTGTTTCCGATTTCTGTACAGGAACGAAGCTGGTTCCAAAATCGGGGTGATGCAAAGTTCCTAACCATGCATGACGATATATAGGGTAGAAGGAAGCAGTAAACCATGGAATACATCAAATATATTTTCGTAGATGACAAGTTGAGTACGTTGCTGCTCACAGAAACCGAGAGTGGCGTGAACCGTATTGCTTTCCAGCGTGAAAGTTTTGATGTTGTGATGCATAAACTCAGCCTCCGTTACGCCCTTCTGAACGAAGAAACAGAGAATTTGCGCCTTGCGAAGGAAGAGATAGTTAGTTACCTGAGAACTGGTGAACCTAAGTTCACTTTTAATGTTGATACCATGCTTCTTACAGAAATCCAGAAAAACATTTTCACAGCATTGCAGAAAAATACCCCTAAAGGAACAACAACAACTTACGGAAAGCTAGCTGAAACTGCTGGTCTTCAAGGTGCCGCACGAGCCATCGGAACCGCCTTAGCGACTAACCCGTTGCCGTTATATTTTCCATGCCATAGAGTTATTCGCAGTGACGGGCAGCTCGGTGAGTATCTGGGCGGTTCAGATTTCAAGAAAACTCTTCTTGACCTTGAAGGCAAATAATCAGGTTCTCCCTGATCGCATGGTAAATTACTAGAATGAAACCTTTTCTTTTGGAGCGCACCCGCATTGGTGTGCTTGATTTCGGAACAGGCATCATAGCAGGGCTAGCATATCAAGGATGCACTTCTATTCCATTAGCAGGTTTAGAGAAAAGGGTGGCATCCGCTTATCCGCAATTCAAACAACTTGCGGAAACATTAGAGCTGAAACTAGATTTTCATGTCTCTCTACATAAAGTGTACGGTGATTCACCTACAGTGCGTCAGGCGATAGCTCACCCTACGTCATGCGGCTTCGCTGTCTTCAATGATGACAGGCTGTATCTGAATATTAGGAAAGCGGACACGGAAACCATTTTCGGAAGCTTACCCGGCACCCCTGAACTTTGGATTACTTTGGCACAAAATATCTTGGATGGAAAATGAACGAAGCAACACTGAAAATTTATGGCCGACCGAACTACCGTTCTGCAAAGAAACGCCCTTTGGGGTTGAAACCTGTCCGAGCTCTTCTAGAGTTTGTTATCGCAAACCCTGATAACGTTGACCAGTTATGGATTGTAAAAGTTCAGGATGAGAAAGCTGAAGCACTATCCTTCCTGCAAGAAAACGATTTGGTTCAGGTCACCCCAGATAAAATTGTTCAGAAGAAAATTTTTGTCAAAATCTGGATGAATGATTTGTTCTTGAAAATAACAGGTCCTCAGCTTCGCATCCAAAGAATTCAGCTCATTTCACCTGAGTATGCAGAAGACGCACATGCGGTTGAAGAAACAGCCCCTACCAAATAGCATTTTCCATAACCGATAACCAAGGTGTAGTTATGACCGCATTCCCGGTCATCGTGTAGGAGAAAAATGTTCACTAAAATCTGTAGCTCTACCAAAGGTGCTTTCGATTTAGCATCTGTGATGGTAGGTGTATTAGTCATCGGTATTATTGGCGGTGTTGCCGCAGCCGCAATCTTCGCAGTTATTCCTTGGGCGCAAGACAACGCAGCAAAGTCTTCCCTCTCCGCTATTGATGAAGCCCAGAACGCAGCCGCATACAACGGCGGGACCTACAAAGATTTAGCTACCCTACAAGCAGCTACAGGACTAAGTGGTGGAGAACTTCAAGTGGTTGTAGGGGATGCTGGTCAATGCTACCTTTCTGCATCCAAATCCGCATCAGGGAAAGTGTTCTACAAAACCTCTAAAAAATCAACCATCTATGAGAAGGCAGCTAATTCAGTTTCTGACTGTGCAAACCTGTCCAGCATAACCCTATAACTTTTATCGCTTCTGCAATACGATGAGAGCGTTGGTGGAAGGCAGTGGGATTTCTTCACCATTCTTCGTAATTTCCACTTTAGGTGCAAGGAAGTCAATGTAACCGGGCTGTACATACTCTTCTGCTGAAATAACATCGAAGCCATGCTTCACAGCGTTAGCTTTATACTCTTCCAGAGTGAACAGCCCGTACAGCTCCTGAGTTTCCCGCTCGTATGAACCGAAACCCCAGTTGTAGGTGTACAGGAACTCCATGACACTCTCAAAGGTTCCTGAAAACTCTTCTTTACCAGTCTGGTGGAGGTTCACTTTGCGGTAACCTTCGCCACGGAAAGGAATACGGGTCAGGTACTCTTCAACCATATCCTTACCGTCCTCGAACCGCGCACCATCCTTGAATGTGACGGTGACAAAATCATTCCAGTTAGTGGGGATGATACCGTCACGGATGATGATACGACCACCTACAGGCAGAAGTTCACGCCATGAACGGAAAGTCTCATAACGAGCTTCCATGGAAAGTGGCTCCCCGTTCGGGATGCCGTAAGAGTACACTTCGTGAAGGAGTGAGGAAGCCAGAATAGTGTCAACACTTTCGGGCTTGAAGAACTTGCCGCCCTCATGCGCGTAAGCTTCATGCACCCGACCTGCAAGCTCAGGGTGCGCATGTACCTGCTCCATGGAGGCAGGAGCAGCATCAATGCCGTAAGCGTTCAGACCGGAATGGAGGAGGAAGGAAACAAGTGCGCCATCGCCACAACCCATATCAATCACCGTCTCACCAGTGATGTGTTCAACCATGCGCTTCTTGTCGCCAAGTGATGACAGCATACGGTCATAATACTGTTGGGTCTGATTGAGCATTGGTTACCCCTCCTTATTCACTAAAAGCTTACACCCTCCAAATGAGCTTGTCAAACTCGCAGGCTAGGAAGCCAAATCAAGACCAACAAGCTGCCAGCCGCCCACCTCAGGGTTGAAAACGAAATAGAGGTTCAGCTTGTCACCTTCAACCCCGTCAATAATTTCGTAAGCTTGCACCTGCGCATCAGCATCAGTGTGCTGTGTCAAACTTTTCTCCACAAGTTTGAAGCTCACAGTGTCGGGGAAAGGTGAGCCGCCTGCATCTTCAATAATTATGGAGGAAACATAAGTTTCAGGGTCGCTTACCAGATGATTTACCGCGACACCAATCTGTTCCTCAACTACCGCATCATATTCAAGTGTGGGAATAGCGGAGCTGGTTGGGGTCTCAGGTGTTGAATCATCTAGAATAGGCTGCGGTATTTTAGCTATTCCGACACCAATGATTATTGCAAGAATGATACCGACTAAAATTACCCAATGACGTTTCTTGGGGTGAAAATTCATGAAAAGTTCCTGACTTCTATATATGTAACATATATCGTCTTAAGGCTGTGAGCCGCCCAGCTCAACAGATTACTATATCCCAGTAGGTTATTTAGAAACTTTTGTAACCTTTGTAATCATCGCTGGAACCTGACCCCAATGTTTCACGCGGGGGATAGTGGGGTCAATGTGACGGTTGTACAGTTGGTCGAAAGCAATAACTTTCTTTCCATGGTCACGCAATTTGGTGAGCTGGTAACCAGCATCATCCAAGTACACATCCATGTCAGTCTCTTCTTTCTTATCTGTGAAAGTCAGAGAAGTGTAAGGAATGCGGTGCTTGCGTAACCAAATTCTAGTATCAGCGTTCCATTTTGGGTTGCGTGCTGTGACAACATGGATTTCAATTTTTCCAGAATCAACAAGCTTACGGAGTGTTTTAGCAGCTTGTGGGTATATTTTCATTTCACGATAAACGCCTTCGTTTTCAGCTTTACTGAAAGCTGCGATGAAAGCTTCTTTATCTTTGAACCAACCAGATTCAACAAAAGAATAGTCGATGGGCTCAGGGAACATTTCAGCTATTTGCTTTGGTGTGAAGTTACCGCTGGCTACACAACGAGTGCGGAAACCGTCAGTGAAATCGCCTGACGTATTATCAACATCAAGACCCACTCGGATGGAGATGATTTTGGAACGCTCTAAGCGTTTAGCCTCTGCTATCAACCGGTTACGGCGTGCAAGGTATTTGTCTGCAAGTTCAACTTTGTTAGAATCACGAAGTATCTGTATGCCTGCTACAGAGGTGTAGAACTGTCTACGAGCTCGTCGTATGCGTTCAGCATCTCCGCTCGCCAGAGCGTCATCTAAGGCTTTACGAGCATGGTTGGAGCAGCGTGGATAAGGTTTAGGTCTACACATTATGTGTTATACCTAACTGGAAGCCTCATCTAAGAGCTTTTCTAGCGCAAATGATAGGAAAAGGGCGATGTTGTTGATGTCATCATCCATCCCAGCGGATGCAACGGCAACCCGAATTACCCCATCAGTTTCACTGAACTGTAAGCTGACAACTTTCTGCTCACCGGCCTCAAAATGAGGTAACTGGGGGCTGGTTTCTGTCTCATCCATACGTTCAGATATCGGCGTCAGTGAAGGGCCGATATCTGAACCTGAAACAAAACGGAGTGGTCGGAACAGTTGAGCAGTAAATATGAGAAGAAGAACCATGAGGTGACTTCGCTAGAGTTATTGGCGATGTTGCTCATCGGTATTCTTTTCGCGTTCCTTCTGAACACTTTCGTCATCAAGATGTACAAAATCCCTTCCGCTTCAATGGAATCAACTATGCAAGAAGGTGACTACATCATGGCTTCTCCCCTGTTCAATCCTCCTAACGAAATTGACAGAGGTGAGATAGTTGTTTTCAACATTCCTGAAACTTGGAACCCTACTTACCCTAATGAGCTTTATGTGAAAAGGGTTATTGGTGTAGGGGGTGACCATGTTGTTGCCAAAGGTGATGGTAGTCCCATTACTATCAACGGTGTGGCAATTGATGAAACATACATCAAGCCGGGTGTGACCCCTTCGGATGTGGCTTTTGACTATGTGGTGCCAGCCGGTGAAATATTTGTTTTAGGAGATAACCGTCCGAACTCACAGGACAGTAGATATCATAAAGATGAACCGTTTATTGCTGTAGGTGCGGTGGTGAACACACCCAGCATCCAGCTATGGCCGTTGAACCGTGCGAAAGTGTATGCTGATGTTTCCTCAGTATTCGCTAACGTTCCAGATGCAGGCTAAGCGGCTTCTTTACCGAGAGTGCGCATCAAACAAACTCGCGCAGATTCTCCCTCATGGATTTCTTCAACAGTTCCTGTGCGTAAACAAACCACATAAACAGGCAAGGTTGCGCTGTCAACAAAAACATAATCATAGTTGTTGTCAATGTGAGAACGGCGGGAGAAGATGTTATGCCCTGCAAGTTCAGGGTGTTGAGCGAGAAGCAAACCCTCAGGAGTAGAAATCTTTTTAGGTTTGCGGGTGAAGAGGTTCATGCAGGTATTCCTAACTGTTCGCTAAAAAAATTGCGATGGGCTGAGCAATAACTCTGGCTAGCTCAACTGGAACAGCGTTACCTATCTGGCGATACTGTTTGTCTAAGATTGTGTTCTGTGTCCCCACTGACAAGGAAACGAATTCGAACCAGTCAGGGAATGTCTGTAAACGAGCCATCTCACGCGGAGTGATGCGGCGGTCATTCTCGGAAACTGACCAAACACCATCCACTTTCACCTGAGGCTCCCCGCCCGGATGCAACGGTGCATGACGACCTGTAGCAATAACTGTTTTAGAGGACTCTGACCATGTTAGCTTGTGTCGGCGTGAAAGGTAACGGGAGGAGAACCCACCAGTATGGTAAGGCTCATCCGTGTCAACCAGATCCCCAATAGCGTCATGGAGAGTACGCTTAGGAAGCAATCCTTCACCATGTGTTACAGCAGGGAACTCATACACAAAATCTATGTCCTTGCGAACACCAACAAGGATAACACGTTCACGGTTTTGTGGTACACCATAATCTGAGGCGAGGAGAAGTTTGTGGTAAACGTTATATCCCATTGCGGCAAAGTCTTCTACGATTTGTTTGAAAGCTAAGCCGTTAGCATGGGTTAGAAGCCCTTTAACGTTCTCTGCAACAAAGAATTTCGGGTTAGCATCTTTCACACAACGAATGAAATGAAGATACAGGAAATTTCGGGGGTCATCCAACAATCGCGGGCCTGCTGCGGAGAAACCCGGACATGGAAAACCTCCGACAACTACATCCGCTTCGGGGAAGGAAACAACTTTCTTGATGTCTCTGCTGTCAATGAAAGTGTCAGGAAAATTCAAGCGATATGTTGCGTTAGCGTCTTTGAAGTTATCATTCACATACTGTGTTTTGAACAAACTTGTTTCACGTACAGTGTCGAAAGCATCTTTTGTGGCGAAAGCATCGCTCACTGTTTCTTTGCCTAGTAAAGCATCCAAACCAGCGAGCTCAAATCCTAAATCCAAACCACCTGCACCAGAAAAGAGTGAGTTTACGGTAAACTGACCTTTATTAGGAGGGTTTATAGGATATGTGTCCTTCTTCTCACCATGTGTTGGAGTGTGTTCCAAAAGTTTGGCTTCAAGAATGGCACCCAGTTTATCATCACGAGTTTTCTTCAAACCTGCTTTACGGATGACAGTTTGTGCCATCTCACGGGTTGAGAAAGTTTCCCCGACAACAATATGGAACCGAGGGTAATCATCAAGTGAGGTTTCTGAAATATGGTTCAGTTGCTCATCCGTGTAAGTAACCCCATCACGTCCTTCACGCCGAATTTTTAGGACCTCATCTGACAAGTTGATGCGGATAGCTACACCTTTTGTGTCAACAACAGCATCCATCTCATTAGCGAAACGAGCGTCAGTTACGAAAAGGAAATCTATTTCCTGCTCTGCGGCGTAAGCAATGAACTTCTTCACCCAATAGTCAGGGTCTTGCGCGCGACGGATTTCTGTTCCGAAGAACTGCAATGATTTACGTACACCAACAGAACGTGACCAGCCGGTGAGGTTACGGTCAGCTATCAACTCGGGGTACATTGTATACAGAAGTTCGTTAACCTGAGCTAGCGGAATGTTGAACTGATGGGAAACTAACGGGAAGAGGTCAAAATAATCAACACCTTCGTCAGTGAACTTACGAACATATTGGATGATTTCTGTAATGTCGTTCTTTAGCGGGGTCGCAAAGGAGCTTTCGGACACAGTGTATCCAAGACGTTCAAGCTCTGTTGTGAGCTTTTCTGACAGGTAATTTTTACCTGACCCAATTTTCCCTGAGACCCCGACAAGAACACTCATGACAGGTTAGACCATTGACTTTTGCTCTTTGAGAACCTTAGCAATGTCAGGTACGAAGAAGTTTGGTCCTTTCAGAACCTTTCGGTCTTCGCGGTAGATTGGTTTGCCGTCCTCGCCAAGCTTAGACATGTTTGAACGCTGAACTTCAAGAAGAACTTCATCAATGTTGATACCAAGGCTGAGGGAAGCTGAGTAGCAGGAGGAGACGATGGAGACTAGTGCTTTACGAAGACCTTCGACAGTTCCGCCGTTTTTAGCGACCTCAGCATAGTTAACCGCTGTTTTGTTGATGCCGCGAGCAATAGCTGAACGGGTGAAAACTTTCAGGGTTGGAAGACCGTTGATTTTACTGCGTGAAGCTGCCATTGCCATAGCTACCTTAATCACCGGAGACTCTTCTGGTGTGTTACCGAAAGAAGCATCAATGTCGATACCGTGGGTGAGTGCAGCACCATAAGCAACATAGAGGAGGTCAGCTAACGCATCAGCCATCTCATACAAATCATTCTCTTTGTTAGCTTCATAGTATTCGGAAGCTTCTTCAAGGATCAACTCAACGCGGAGCTGCCTTTCAGGAACATCGAACACAGGCTCTGTGCGGATGGGCTGACCGTAGGTTTCGTGAAACTCACGAACGAGTACGGCTGGGGAAACATATGTTTTATTTTCGTCTGTCATAGCTTTAAAACTCTATCATCTATTGAGGGTGGGGTCGGTTTTTACCGATAGGGACAATAAGAACTATCGTCAGATGGTTGCGCCAGAACTAGAAAGCTACCTATTGAACATCGTTGAAGTGGTGGAGGACATACTTGACCGCCACCAAATCCGTTACAACCACCTAATCGTAAAGAATGTGGGAACCAAGAACACCATCATAACAGACACACAAAATGTGTTAGTGAAGATGAGGGGGATTGATAAGAGCTTGGAAGAGTTCTCATCAGACGTACTTTTCACTGCCCATAACGCAAACCAAGGGTTCCCGCTACTCATCCCTGAGGTTGTTCACCCGTTCAAACGCGGACTGCAGGGGTTCTTTAGTGTGTGGCAGTTTGAAGACTGTACCATCCTAAATGCACAAACCCTCACACCCCAACAGGCTTTGAAAGCTGTGGATGAGTTACATAAAATACATCAGTCTGTACGCTATGAAGGCTTACAACGGAAAACTGATGATGTCACAGAACGTATCGCCCGACATCTATCATCTGTGCAGTTCAACACATTACCAGCTAGCACTCAGCATAAAATCAAAAACTTTTATGAGGAAGTCGCTAAGCAAGCTATTTTCTTACTTGCCCCACCAATCATTGATGCTGTTGTGGCTCACGGTAAAGCTGTTCCTTCCCGCATTAACGTTCGAAGGAGCGGGGAAGTAAAATGGTCTGACTTTGAGACGGTGCGTTTAACTAGAAAAGAATATGATCTAGCTGCACTGAAATTGTCTTTGAAAACCACCGGGTTGAATTTATCTGCATGGGAGAGCGCAGAAGCACGTTACAAAGACCATTATTCAGATGTCAACGATGAGTTTGTTGACACTTTCGTTGGCCTGCTCATCTGTGAACGTATTTTTCATTACGCTTCACAGGTTTCCACCACTGAACGCGAAAACACACTGAACCAGTTCATCAGTAGCTGTGAACCTTTGTTAGACAAGCAGCTTCCGAACTTTCTTAGGTTACCGAGCCTAAGCGGGGAACACTTGCAGTAGCTGCTGCAAAGTATTGCTTGTAACATCACCCTTATGCTCAGGATGCCACTGCACTGCAAGCGCGTTACCGTTTTTGTGTTCAACTGCTTCAACTAAACGGTAGCCTTCACTGTTATGGTCAACAGCGGTGACTTTCAAATCATTACCCAGTTTATCAACACCTTGATGGTGCAAGGAAACGATATCGACCGCTTCTGCCGCTGTCAGATAGTCAGAGTTGTCAAGAACATCAACTTTATGGCGAGGTGGCCATACTCCTCCTTCACCAAGACCATAATGGTTGTGTGCAGGTGTTGTTGTTTTCAGGTCAGCTATTTCAGTATGCAGGGAACCACCTAAAGCTACGTTCATGAGCTGCATCCCACGGCAGATGCCCATGACTGGCATGGACTGGTTCACTGCTTCACGAATAATGTCCATCTGTATGTTATCAGCGGTTGGGTGGTATGTTGCAGCAGCTTCTCGGGTTTTGCCGTAAAGTTCTGGGTCAATGTCAGAGCCGCCCGGAATGATAACGCCAGCAAACTTCCCAACAAACGCAGACAAGTCTTTACCTATAAGATGCTTGGCGTATTTGAATGTTGTCAGGTAGCCTGCGGTTTCCACATTACGAATAAGTGGGCGTATCATGGAAACCATCCTGCGGTTAGTGGTTCCAAAACCCTGCTCATCAGGGGTGAGCATTTCCACTATCAGGACAGTCTTACGGTATTTTGTCAACACAGTTATGGTTTCCATTCGGTTTGTCGATTTGACTTTTATATACTATCAGGTAAAGTTGTTACAAAAGAACGATTGGCGTACAACCGGCTTTTCAGGCCAGTTAGAGATGTATTATGGGTAATCAATATCACGACGCAAAAGGTCGCTTCACAAACCGCAACGGTCAGCTTAAGAATGTAGCTGCCGCAATTGAGAGCGGAAACTGGGAAGCGTTCGTTGCTGAGAAAAAAGCTTTGGATGAAATCGACACCGCACGCGGATACGTTCCTGAGGTACTTGCACGCAACGGCATCACTGAGGCTTCAACCTACAAGGATGACGAACTTATTGAACGTGACCGTCTCATCAAAGAAGGCTCACGTCAAGAAATTGAAGCTTTCCTTGAAGAGCGCGTGAATCGTCCAGAATTCATAAAACTGTTGAACGAACGTGACAGCGCGCGCCAGCTAGCTAAAGACTTGAAAGCTGAATATGACTTCATGGCAGCTAACGCAGAAGAACACCCTGAACTTGATTACGAAGAAGTTCGCTTGAAGGGTATGCATCTTCTTGACACTTTCGAAACCCTCCAAATTCTGAAACAGCAGACTGAGGATTACAAAGACATTACTGCGCCTGCTGTATCCCGCCTTTCCGAGCTGGTTCAGGCTGAGCAGGAAGCTAACGGCACATACCGTGTTTACGAAGATGACACCCTCAACAAACTTGAACGTGTTGGTGACTTCGAATCAGGTTCCCGTGAATGGCTGGAAGCTCGTCAGGACGGTGTTGGTGGTTCTGATGTTGGTAAAATCATTGGAGCTTACAAACAGTACGCTCAGCGTGACTACGAAGAGGTTCTTGCATCCAAAATCAACCCCATCACTGATGAAGAAGTTGAAGCACAGGCTGCTGGACATGCCGAGTTTGAAGGTGCCGCAGGACGCGGTAACGCTTGGGAAGAAGCTATTGCCCAGCGTTTCGCAGAAAACAACCCTGATGCAAACATCACACACTGTAAAGGTTCATGGCGCAACACTGACCACCCTAACCAGAAAGTTAACTTTGACGGTCTAATGGCTGACAAAGACGGTAACATTGATGGTGTCCTTGAAATCAAAACTGCTTCCGATGCAAGTAAATGGGGCGATGTTGAAACTGGTCTGGATGGTGTACCTTCCGGTTACCGTGCACAGGTTCTTCATTACGCTAAAAATGGTGGGTTCAAACGTGGTGCTGTAGCCGTTATCATTGATGACCGCGAATACCGTGAATACCATTTCAAGATGACACCCGAACTTGAAGCAGAAGCTCAGGCTAACTTTGACAAAACACAGAAATTCTGGGAGGAAGTCGAAGCGCGTAAAGCTGGAACTTTTGTTGAGAAAGTTACCGCCCGTAACCGTAAAGGTTTCTCCATGAACGCTTTGAACAGCGGTACTGCGGGCGCTAAGACCGCTATCTTCCAAGAAGCAGCAATCTACCGTGAGCAGGATGTTGAAGCAGTTCGCGCACGATACGAAGAACTACTTTCCAAAGAAGACCGTAAAGACCCTGAAAAGGTTCGTGCTGCACTGACTAAGCTTTACACCGAACATGACCCTGCTACTAACAAGAACAAAATCATTGCTCTTGATTTGGAAACCTCTTCTGGTCAGCCAACTAAGGGTCGCATTATCGAAGTTGGTATCTCTGTTCGCAGTCCTCAGGGTGGAGAGGAGAAGAAATTCTCCAAACTGTACGGTCTGTCCAAGAAGTCTTTGGCTGCAACAGGTACAGGGCCTGTTGAAGTTCATCAGATTACTGAGGGTATGATTGCTAAGAAGCGTCAGTTCAACCACCCTGAGGAAGAAAAAGCTCTTCTTTCTGTTCTTCAAGAAGGAACTCTTATGGCTCATAACGCACCTTTCGAGGTTCGTTGGTTGAAGCTTCACCTTCCTGGTTTTGAGAAAGCTTACCGTGCAGGTAAAATCAAAGTTCTTGACACTCGTAACCTGTCACAGAAGTTTGTTCATGACACTAAAGACAACACCTTGAAGACTTTTGTTGAGAAGTATGAAGATGAGTATAAGGATGCTCACCGTGCTTACAATGATGCACGTATGATGGGCGAAGCTTTTGAGAAGTTCGCGCAAGATTTGCATAGCCGCGATAACTAAAAAGTAAGATAAAGAAGCCCCGCAGAGTTTGATATTTGCGGGGCTTCTTCCATGTTAACGATTATCCTTCATCCTCGCTAACACCTGACCAAAAATGTATCACTGTGGTCAGGTTCAAGAAATATTATCGGGTTACTGGCTGTTTACACAGATGAGCTTAGGAATACAAAAGACCAGTATTACCACCGATAGCTATAAACCCTATCCTGTCTACCAAAAATGAGTTGCTTGACAAAGTATTGGTATGATTGAAAAACAAATAATCACCTGAGAAAGAAATAATGACTGAAGAACACACCCCAGAGCCCCGCGAGCTCAACCACCCAGCGTATGAAGCAATTAACTGGAACAATGTTTCTGATTTCGACCGCGAAGTATGGGAGAAACTTACCAGCAACTTCTGGCTTGAATCGAAAATCTCCCTGAGTAACGATAAGAAAACATGGGATACCCTATCTGAGGGTGAGAAGAAACTAGTTCTCCATGTGTTCACTGGTTTGACTAAACTGGACACTGTTCAGGGTCGTTTCGCAGCTCCTGCATTGGTCAGGGATGCAACTAACATGTTTGAGGAAGCTATCTACTCCAACATCGGATTCATGGAATTTGTGCACGCCAAGTCATACTCTTACATCTTCTCAACTCTTTCCAACACCAAAGACATCAACGCCTCTTTCCGTTGGGCTGATGAGAATGAGTTCCTGCAGAAGAAAATCGAAATCATCATGAGTTACTACCGAGGTAACCCTGGAGATTCACATGAAGACCTTCGCCGTAAGGTTGCGTCCACCCTGCTGGAAAGCTTCCTCTTCTACTCAGGTTTCTACCTTCCCCTGTACCTGAACTCTCAGGCTAAGCTCACCAACACAGGTGACATCATCAAGCTCATCATTCGTGATGAGGCCGTGCATGGTTACTATATTGGGGCAAAATTCCAAGAAGGTTACAAGAAGATTTCAAAGAAAGACCAAGAAGAAATTCAGGAATGGACTTATGAGCTTCTTATGGAACTTTACGACAATGAAGTTAAGTACACACAGGACTTGTATGACGAGTTCGGCCTTTCTGAGGAAGTTATCGCTTTCCTGAAATACAATGCGAACAAAGCTTTGCAGAACCTTGGTTTCGACCAGTTGTTCCCAGCCCCTGAGGTTTCCGCATCCATCAAATCACAGTTGAACTCTGGTGGAGACACCCACGACTTCTTCTCTGGTTCAGGTGCAAGCTACACCATGACAAAGGTTGAAGAGCTTGCCGAAGAAGACTGGGATGAATACTAAACCAGCGTAACCTAGTTAAATAGTTAGCCCCTCCACATTCGAAAGTTTGTGGAGGGGCTAACTATTTAACTAAAGTAATTATCCTGCGTTCACAGTTTTGGTGAGAACCTTCTGCGCCCACTTCTCATTGTGACGCCAACTGTAGTCGATTACAAGGATTAGTCCGGCGACTGCAACAACAAATACCAGACTGACAATCCAAGCTGTCACAGGGTCTTGTATGACCGTAGGGAGGTTACCGAAGAGTGATGCACCTGAAATGTACAGGGTTACATATCCAATGAGAACCAGTGGTGAAGAAACTACATTCTCACGAGTTTTAGCTGAGAAAGCTAAAGGATTAGTAACCGACAGGAACAGTGAAATCAGAACAACGACAGCGGTAACACAAAGCATTGAAGGTAGAGAGGAGAGGATATTCTCTACACTAAGCTTCCCTACAACAAAAGCGATACCATACACACCAAGGTAAATAACTCCGATGACAGCGGTGATAACTACTGCAAAGATTTTCACAATATGCTCACGGAACACAGGCAACGAAAGTAACCAGTTGTTGGAGTTACCGAATAAGCCGAACATGTTAGCGCCGAAGGAGATGCCTACCGCTAACGGAAGCACAATCAGGGTAGTCAGCACAGAGGATGCGCCGTCTAGAACCAGAACAATGATTACTGAGAACATAACACTTGTTGCTATAGGGCGAATTACTGTTGGGTAACGGAACAGCAACGTTGAAGCTAGTGAAGTGAAACCAAAGCGTGTTGGATGTGCTACAGAACGGAAGTTCTTCTTCTTACGGTCTTTGCTGATGGAAGGTAACTCAGGAAGCTCTAACGCTTTAGAAGCCACACGCCCCACAGCAATAAGAGCCAGAGCGATGACACCCGCAGCAAAAATCAGCGCAGGCCAGAAAATGGCTTCGCCTCCTACTCCTGCTAACGTCTGAATGAAATCAAAGATGTAGGGTGCTGCACCAAACAAAGTGGTGGCATGGTTTGGGTCAAGTAAGACAACGGAACCCAAAGCAATGATGAGGAGACCAAGCAGACCGAATTTCACAATTTTTCCGAATTTGCGAGAAACATACTCAACTACCCATGCGAGTAAAGATGTAGCTAAAGTTAGCGCAATCCACACAACCCACACAAACACAGTCACTAATCCGGGGTTGGGTGTATCAATTGTCAAAATTTCTGATATGACAGTCAAGCCCACAAGCTGGATGAAAGTGAAGGATGAGATGAATTGGAAAACTATGCTGTCTCCAATGCGGTAAGCGTCACCGTTCTTCACTGTGGTCAGCTCACTAGCAGAGACAACACCATGGATGATGTAACCAGAGAACGGAACAAAGATTATGGAACCAAGCAGAAGACCAACACTGACAGCTACAACCAAGTTCAGGTCACCTGAGGTGTACAAAGAAAGGTAGGTGGCAATGTATTGCTTAGCTTGTGCTACTGATTCTGCTCCGGGGGTGTCAGCTATGGGGGTTGATAGTACGGTGAGCATGAACTCGGAAGTAAATGTTGCTACGTATACTGCAAAGAAAACTCCTGCAACCATGCTGAGCATGACAAGTTTCAGAAGGAACTTTGTTGAATGAAATCGAAAAGCAAGAAGGCTTAGAGAGTCATTAAGTCCGCGAAAAATTTCACTCACCAGTGGTCGCTTTCTCTGAAACATTCTCAGCAAGGTACTCGCGGTAAACCAGAGTACCAGCAGCGCCTTCAAGGTCTGAGGATGGAAGAGTAGCTACCACAGTTCCTGATTTCATAATCGTGATGGTGTCTGAGACATCAGTGAGGAGGTTCTGTAGGTGGGTGGAAAGGATGACTGCTGCGCCACGCTGACGTGTCTCTTCAATTAATGTATTGATGATGTCAACGCCGAAAGGGTCAACACCATCAAAAGGTTCATCAAGAATGAGGAGCTTCTTAGCGGTTAGTGAAGCAAGAAGTACGCTAAGACGGCGTGACATACCGTGGGAGAAGCCGGAGGCTGGGGTGTCACGGAATTCATTAAGACCGAAACGTTCAATCTCTTTAACTCCACGGGTGTAAAGCTCGCGGTCACCATGTAACGTGGCAAGAAGTTTTACATGCTCAATGGGGGTTGCACCAGAGATGAGACCTCCAACGTCAGGGCAGTAACCAAGCACTTTACGGGCATTGTTTCCGCCTTTGAAGATGCGCATGTTGTTATTGTCAACTTGAACAAGACCTGAGGTTGGTTTCATAACACCACCTAAGACTTTTAGTGTGGTGGATTTACCTGCACCGTTACCGCCAAGAAGCCCACGGACTTCACCAGCTTTCAAGGTTAGGTCGATACCTTTGACGGCAACAAGGTCACCGTACACCATGGTCATTTCTTCTACTGTAACTACGTTCACTGCATCTGTTCCTGTGATTGACATTCTGCTCCTACTTATAGGCTTACATGAGCCTATAGAAAACTCTACCATGTTTTATCGAACTAAATTCATTCTGCTAGCTTTGTTATTAGTCGCTGTTGCCGGACTTACCTCAGCAGCTCTCCAGCAGTCTTCAAGGTTGGTTCCAGTACCTAGCGTGGCTGGTTCTACAGCATATCCTGCATCTTTGGATGCTCTGCTTGCAGGATGCGGGTCCATCTACTCTTTCTCCCCTGACGAAACAAACATGGGTGTTATTCCTGAGGGTTATGAAGGGAAAGTTTTTGATGCGCCTATCCGCGTACCTGCTTTTGGATATTTTGTTGCAGAAGAGTTTCCTAATGAAGCTGTGAAAGCTTATCCGAAAGATTTTGACGGTTTCCCCAATGATGTAATCCTCCGAGCAATGTGGCAGGGGAATGATGTTATGTGGGTTGATGTTGATGTTACCGATGAGGCTTACGCTTCTGCAACAAAATATGTGAACGACTGGAACAAAAAACACACGAAGAAACTTATGTTGCTTCCATGGATTGATAATGAACGACCTATCCCTGAGAACAGAATGGTTGCTTTTGCTAGCTGGGGTAGTACCCAATCCTGTGAAGGTCTTTCTCCTACTGTATTCGCACAATATGAAAAGCATGTTGATGAAGACCTCAATAATGTGAGTAACCGTGGCAAGAAGAGCCCGCCTGCTGCGCCTGTGGATGAGAACGGTAGCCTTTACGAGTTCCCACGGATATAAGGAATATCTTCTACAACAATTTTGTTACATCGGGTATGAGTAAAGTAATTGATATCACATCCCCTGAACAGTTGAAAACGGTTGTTGCTGAGAATCCTCTTGTAGTAGGTGACTTCTGGGCTGAATGGTGTGGCCCATGTCGCGCTCTTTCCCCAATGATTGAGAAGTTAGCAGATGACTACGGTGACCAAGTTACTGTCGTAAAAATCAATGTTGACAACAACCCTGAACTTTCTGCCATGTTCGGCATCCAATCCATCCCGACAGTTGCTACATGGAAAGGCGATCTGTCAGATGCGAAAGGTTTCATTGGAGTTAAGCCATATGAAGCTATCAAAGCGTTTGTTGAAGATCGCATAAACAACTAATTCCGCAGCCTGAGGAACGTTTCTGCTGGGAGTGAGAATTCTGACCGATAGAGTATCGTGCCATACTCGAACGCTTACAGGTCACTCTCACTCATGGAATCACGTACCAAAAATCTAACCACTAAAATCTCTGCCCTTTTTCTCGCCGTTGCCAGTATTACCGCTTTAGCCGTAACACCCGCAGTTGTCGCTTCAAGCACCCCTTCTATAGCGTCAGGTTCAGGTGTAGTTGTCAGCCCCTCACAGACGCTAACTGTTGCATCAAATGTTGTATCCCCCACTTTAGTCAGAGATACGTACACTGTCACCGCACCACCTAAGCCTGAGGTAACTCCTGCAATGGTGCTGAACCAAAGCAACCCAGCTTTCACAAATGATGTTCGCTGGGATATCCAATGGCCTTTCCCTGTTGGAGTATCCATCTCTGATGGTTTCGGTCACAGAGAGAAACCCTGCGAACACTGCTCTTCTGACCATAAAGGCGTTGACTTCACCCCAGGTTACGGTTCAGTTCCACAAGCTATCTACGCCGGGAAAGTCATCAACATCGGCAATTCAGGTTCAGAAGGCTTAGGTTACTATGTTGAAATTGAACATGAAATTCGTGGACAAAAAATTGTCACAGTTTACGGTCACCTACAAGCAGATTCTTTCAAAGTAGCTAAAGGTGACATAGTAAAAGTTGGTGACGCTATTGGTCTTGTTGGAAGTACCGGATCATCAACAGGAGCTCACCTGCATTTTGAAGTACATGTAAATGGAGTAGCTGTAAACCCATTCACATGGCTTGTAGAAAATGTTGGTTTCTACAAACCCTAACTATCTCCCCTCAAACCTGCTATGATGGAAAGTATGAATGTAGGTATGGTTGGAATAGCCGGTGATTGGCATGGTAATAAAGGTTGGGTGCGACTGCGCTTAACCGATTTTGCTAACGCCGGTATTACTAAAATCTTGCAGCTTGGAGATTTTGGTTTCTGGCCTGGAAATCATGGTCAGAAATGGCTTCACCGTGTGAATAAAATTGCTACAGAATTTGGGCAGACAATCTACGTCACCCTTGGCAACCATGAAGATTACACTCAGATAGCTAAACTTGTAGAGCACCCAACAGAAGCAGGTTGGCTTCATAATCCTCTTTACCCCTCAATTCTGGTCGCGCCGCGCGGACACCGTTGGGAATGGGATGGGGTTTCATTCGTATCCCTTGGTGGCGGTAACTCCATCGACCGTCCATGGCGCACAGAAGGTGTTTCATGGTGGAAAGAGGAGCAGATTACATTAGACGATGTTTACAAGACTGTCTCTGGTGGGTATGCAGATGTCATGTTAGCCCATGACTGCCCTGCCGGAGTTCCGCTATTCGGTGGGCATAAAACCGCTGCCGGAGACTGGCCTTATGATGCTTTTGCTTACGCCCAAAAATCTAGGGACATGATGCGGCAGGCAGTGGATGGTGTGAAACCTAAACTGTTCCTGCATGGCCATTACCATTTCCTTGCGGAGCATGACACTTTTATGCATGATGGGGTTTCTGAGTATGAACTACACTCGGTTGGGCTGGCTTGTGATGGCATGCAGAATAACATTGCTATCATGTCTTTGCCTGACATGGAGATGGCTCTAATACGTTATTTTGTGTAATGAAATTAGGCTGCTTTAATCAGATCCCAAACCTCAGCAAGGTTGGATTCTTCGCTATCTTCTTCACCTGAAAGTATGTTCATGTTCTCTAGCTTATTCAACATGGCGGTCAAAATAATTGAACCAATTGTTTCTTCTGCATACATGAAGTAAGCGATGCTGAGTTGACCATCACGATGGGTTCTACCAATGATTTGCACAGTCTGCATAGCTGACCATCTAACATCATGGATGAGAGTGGCGCGGCGATGCGGGGTAGCGATGGTTCCATCCGAAAGCTGCTCTTTGGCATGGAAAGAAACCCCTTCTGTGACGCTGAATAGGATGACACGAACTTCACCTTTCTGGAAGCGTAGTCTTTCCTGTTCAGTGTTCAGTCCAGCTCGACCGGAGAACTCTGCAACTTCAATACCATGGGAGCGCAAAGAGGAGCGGATGGCATCAATGGTCTCTTTATATTCCACACTCACCGCAACCTGAATGCCGTTATCGAGGAGTTCTAGAATGTTTTCGACCGTAGCTGAAACTAAAGTGAGGGAAGCTTTTTGACGGAACCGTGTCATGGCAGCTAAACCGCCTTTAGGGTTCTTACCAGAAGCAACCAAGTTCATCTCTTTACGGAACTCCAACCATGCTTTGTTGTAGTTTTCCATACCCAGACGGCCAAGTTTGACTGGTTGAGCAATTTTTTGGACTTCAGGCCATCCAGCGATATCTTCTGGTTTGCGGCGGATGGAAGGCGCTTTAGGGTTGAATATCATGTCAGCTAGTCTACGAACATCTTCAATCTGCATGTCACGGATTTTTTGACGGTCAGCGGCGGGAGCGTTTGCTGGTGGAAGTTTAATCCACTCGTAACCTACTTTAGCTTTTTTGACATGGAAGCCGTTATCAAACAACCATTGACCCCATGTTGAGGAGGTAAGTGAGGCAACTTTAGCTGCTTGTCCGATGAGAGGTGCAAGGTAGGAAAGCTCCATGGGGTTCTGCCCAATTGTTGCACTCATCCAGAGGACGAAAGGAGCTTTAGCTGTTGTTTGTGTGTACTCTGCAATGGTTTCGAAAGCCTGTGAACGCTGAGCGGTAGGTGTTTTTAGTTTATGAGCCTCATCTGCAATGATGATGTCCCATTTGATAAAGCTTTTACCTTTAGAAGCAATGTGCTTGTTTTTAGTGCGAGCTTTCTTTGCCGTATCTGCGGAAGCGGGAACAGTTAACAGTCTTTTATACTGGTCATAGTTGATGATGAGGACGCGCAGGTTGTCAACTCCTGACTGCCGCATTGTGTTTCTCCAATGCGGGATGACAGATTTTGGACAGATGATGAGAAGTTTAGCTTTTTTCTGCGCAGTGAAGCCTCTCACCTTAGCGACCTCAGAGGCTCCTAGAAGACCTACGATACTTTTACCTAACCCAGTTGCGTCTGCCTCTATAAAACCGCGCCAGCCCGCCTGTGCAGCCTGACGGACATCATCTATGCCTTCCTGCTGGTGAGCTCGGGGAAGAAACAGAGGAGGAATAGGTTTCTGGTTCGGTGAATATTTTTTATTAATCTGGTCTTCAAGCCAGCGGTTCAAAGAGTAGTCCTCAGACTTATATTTATGGAGAACAGCAGGTAGCACGGAACCTGAGTAAATGAACTGGCGAGTACGGGTGTTGAGTTCTGCACCCATGTGGATTGCTACAGCACGTTCCTCCCAAGGAACATCTAATACATGAACCTGTTGTCCTTTATACGAAACATTCAAATCATGTGTTATCGCAAGGAAAGAAGTAGGGTCTATGACACCTTTCACTACTGCTGGTTTTGTGGCAGCATCACGTTCACGCATCTGAGCGGTGAAAGAACCTTTACTTCCTGCAACAGCTTTAGGTTTTGTTGCTCGTACCACAACTTTCTTCTTCGCTGGGGTAGCGGGTTTGCGTTTACCTGAACTTGATGCCGCAGGTTTTCTTCTTGGTGTCGCCATGCTGTGAACTATCGGATTAGGTAATTCTTACAGATGCCGCTCTTTTTTCTTCAGCCTTAAAAGAAGGAAAGCCTCACCGTTTCCAGTGAGGCTTTCCTTCGAGATTTTTTTACTTAGACAATCTCAATGTCCGTGATGCGGTCGATGCGGTATGAACGGATTTCGCCGTCCTCACGCTCACCAATTAGAAGGTAGCCGCCGCGTACTTCCTGAGCAACAAAGTTGCGGAGTGCGCGAGGGTTGTTGTTCAGCTTGGTGTAGTTGAAGTTCACAAGAACCTCAGTACCCTGCTCAACGGTTGCGATAACCTGAGCAAGAACCTGAACAGGAGCGGCAGGAGTTACGAGCTTAGAAGCAGCAACATCAAGAACCTGCGCCAGCGGCGTTCCGTTTACCTGAGTGTTCTTCGCAAGGTTAGCGAAGAAGGTTGCTCCATCAAGACTTGCAGCGAACCCAGCGGCAGGAGCAGCAGCGTCAGTTGCAGGGGTTACGACAGCCGCAGGAACAGCGTCGAACTTGGTGAGTGAACCCTTCAGATTGCTGATGCGGTCAACACGGTAGTGGCGAACCTTACCGTCCTCACGCTCACCGACAATGATGAGGTTTCCCTTATCAGAGTCACGAACATCCTCAACGTACAGGTTGTTGACAAAACCGATGCTCTGGTCAACCTTGATGAAGTTGAACTGTGCGTAGACAGTCTCACCGTCAATCAGGGCGTTCTCGATGCCGTCAACAGTGTTGAGGTCATCAGTTGCATCCTCGTCCTCGTCATCGTTTCCGACAAGCTCACCGTCAACCGTTACAGCAAGGTTGCTGATGCGGTCTGAACGGTATGAACGGATTTCGCCGTTGGCGCGAACACCAACAACAAGCGTCTGACCTGCATCAGTGTTGGTCACATCATTGACGGTAAGACCGTCAACCGTTGTCGTGGTGCCGTCCCCGCGAGTGTAGTCGAAGGAAACCTGAACCTCGTAGTCAGCGTTCAGAGCATCCACGATGCTGTCAACCGTGTGGTCGAAGTCAAGGGTGTAGTCATCCTCGTCATCAGCGTAAGTGGTGTACGTTGTAGCCTTGATTTCCTGCTCAATCTGGTCAACGACCTCGTAGCGGGAAACACGAATCTTCTGGAAGTGGCAGTCGTCAGGAACGGAAACCACGTCACGAGGGTTCACCTTCACAAGAAGGAGCATGCCGCGTGAGAAGTTGGATGCGTAGCTGTGAGTTCCAGCGTGCAGACCAGTTGAGCAACCGCGAGCGGTGTCAGCATCAACCTTAGCGCGGGGCATTTCGATGACTGCACCCTTGGAGTTCAGGAGGTTGCCGTTCTGGGCAACCCCGTTCACGATGCCGAAACCTGAGTGGATGGAAGTACCATCACGGTTAACACCCTTGTAAACGTGGAAGTCACCGTCTTTGTTGATGGTGATGTTGTGGCGAACGATGAACTCGTACAGGGAAGCCTTGGACTTCTCGGAAGGGTTCTGTGCAATCTTCTCAAGGAAGTTCACAAGAGCCTTGTAAGCGTCAGTGGTTCCACCCTCACGGATGACACGCACAATGTGCTTGGCAATGGCGGTGTCAACAAGGTCGCCATCGAAGTAGATGTTACCGTTGCTGTAAGTGACACGCTCAGAAAGGCGCGTGAGGCTTGCGCCAGCAGCAATTCCGGGCTGGGTGAGAGCGAGCAGAGCCGCCTCGTCAACCTCAACCGTGGAGGTCAGGCTGGAAACAAGAACATTCTTAATATCCTCATAGGAAGGATGGTTTGAGTCGATGGGAACAACGGTTCCGTCAGAGAAAACGATGGAAAGACCTGCACCACCCTGCTCGGAATTGAAAGTGGAAAACTGTACTGACATTCTAATGTCTCCTTGATTACGTGTGAAAAGGTGTGTTGCGATTACATTAAGTCTACCATTAAACAGGCTTTTGTCAAGCATATCGTAGTAGTTTTAGGGGCTATTTTGGAAGAAATTTGAGGGGTCAGATACTCTTTATCTGACCCCTCAAATCGTTGTTACTTAGCGGAAGTTGCGTCCTTCATATTGATGTATTCAACAATCTCAACCGCGTTCTGCGTGCTGCGGTTACGGTAGTCAACTGACACCAGCTTAAGCAGCGGGTAGGAGCGAGTGTAAGACTTCTCGATACGCTTACGAACAGCCTTAAGGCTCTTGAAAGTAACCTTGTCATTCTTTGCAAGACGAGCAAGCTCAGAGTGAAGTGAAGCAAAAGTGAGGTTGGCAGTACGGTTAGTTCCGTCAGCACCAGCGACAACAGCCTTCACCCATGCGAGGGTTTCTTTGTCCTTGATGCTGTCCAGCTTAGCAACACTTACTGCGCTGTCGAAAGCGTCAACCCATGAAAGGGCATCCGTTCCACCATCACTGTAAAGGCGAACCCACACATCATTGAACACACTGTCACCTGCGGCGTATGCCTTGAACGTGTCATTCATGGCTTCACCGAGAGTGATAGCGGTCGGGCGAGCCTTCTTAAGAAGCTCAACCTTCTGGTTGGCAGCATAGCGAACAAACCTGACAGTAACACCCTTACGAGCGTAGTAGGACTGAACCATTGCCATAGCTGAACGCACAGTTTGGCGGTCATTGTAGTCAACACCATCATCAGAGTTGACAACACGAGCAGCAAGGTCATCAAACTTACCCTCAGCCGTAGCAGCATCCTTATCCATCTGGAAGAAAACAATCTGGGCAACAGGGTCAATGAACTTGACACGCTGGGTATCCTTAGTGAAGTCTCGTGAACCACCAAGACCGATAACGGAAACTGTCATCTTCTCGATACGCTCAGCCTCAGTCTGAGTAGGGGCAGTTCCGCGTGCAAGACGCGCAAGACGGTTCTTCTCGGTACGGAAAGCGCGAGCCTTCTCAATGAAGTCAGCACCTGAAATGATTTCAGCGACACGCGGAGCAACCCACTTGTCGAACTCAGCTTCAGTCTTGCTGGTGAAAATGACACCTGACAAGTGAGTGTTGTCAACGCCCTTACCGTAGTCACGACGCAGGTTGTTAGCAATCTGAACATCGTCACCGCTGATGCTGTGAACAAGAATGTGACGGTCAGCATCCACGTTGGAATAGTGAGCCTCATTCTTCATTTCCGTAAGCGCGCCGCTCTTGGTGTAGAAGTTGCTGTGGAAAGCATCCTTCATGAAGAAACGGTTAGAGGGGATTGTCTCACCCCTCCACTTAAGGTCCTTGAAGCGACCCTGAGTGTTTGCACGCACAGCCTTAGCAAGAGCAAAAGCCTCCTTTGCGGTCGGAGCCTTCTCAATTTCATTCTGAACATACTGTGCAAAGTCAACATCAAACTGCTTCACAGCCTTCGTCAGAGCCTTCACAGTCTTATCTGAGTACACGAACGTGTCTCGTGATGGGGTGAACTCAACATCACCAATGTTGACGGAGATAACACCTGCGCGGTGAATCTGAGCGTACTCATTGTTGAGAAGGTTACGGTCAACCTTGTCGAAAGGAACGATGTAGGCAACAGGTCCTACAAGAACGATAAGGTTTCCACCGTAACCGTAGTGAGCCTTCGCGGTGTTAGTTCCGACAACCTCATTCTTCACCCATGAACCTTCGGCAATCTTGGCGAAAGCATCCACGTTGTGAACGGACTGCACTACTGGTGCGCCGTTCACTTCAATGGAACCGAGAGGCCATCCAAGGAAAGTTGCGTACTCCTTCGTGGCGGTGTGCAGACGGCTTGCGTTCGGAATAGGGATGGTGATGGTTACACCGTTCGGTTCCTTCGTGTCAGTCTCTTCAAGGAAGTTCAGTTCACCGATACCACGGTTATCCTTGCTGATGATGACCGTGTTCTTACGACCATCCTGAACGGAGATAACAGTGAACTGGGAAACAAGAGCAAGGGCTGACTTCGCTCCCAGACCGAAACCACCGATTTCGTCATTGTTGTCATTCTTGGTGGATGCACCGAACTTGGAGTAGATTTCCGTCATTTCCTGACGTGACATGCCAACGCCGAAGTCCTTGACAATGAAGTTCGGGTTCAGGTCAGAAGGCAGCGTCACCTGAACAGGCTTCGTCTGACCACACTTGATGTGTGCGTCGAAAGCATTTGAGATGTACTCACGGGGAACAGCCGCATAAGGCTCCTCATACATATCCGTAACCATCTTCATCATGTGGTCGGAGCGGAGCTCATCAATGGACATGCGAACGGTCTGCGAGAACTTGATGTTTGACTGAACAACAGCAGTCTGAGTCTCAATCTTCATGTGAAATATCTCCTAAATCGGTGGGTGTCTCTTTCACCCTCATAACTCTAAGCTTACCCTATTGCACCGACATTTGCAAACCGAAATGGCTGTTTTTACCATCTTTCTTAGGTGCATTTCTCCGGATGGGGACAGAAAAAGTGTTTTGCCGATAATAAGGTTATAAACTTCTTAGGAAAAATTTCAACTATGTTCTTCACTCAACTTCGAAACACTAAAGGTGTAATCGACCTGTTTTCAATCATGGTAGGTGTGGTTATTACAGGCATCCTTGCCAGCATTGCTACAGCGTCTGTGTTGTACATGGTTCCGACTATTCGTGATGACGCAGCAAAACAGCAAATTGCGGCAGTCCGTACCGCTCAGACCAACTATCAACAGTCAACAGGTTTATATGGTGATGCATCAGCTCTGGTAAATAACGGTTATCTGCAAGCCAATTCTTCTGTAATCGTCAGCCTGAAATCTGCTGGCGCATGCTATGTTGCTGGGGTCACTTCTGAAACAGGAAAGATTTTCTACATCACTTCTGACAATACCAATGTTGGGGTAGTTGAGGCTGGTGGCAACATCAACAGCGTGGGCTGTAACGCTTCCAGCGGTGTGGTAGCCGCCGTTGCTCCTGCTTTCTACACTGGTGACTATGTTGCTGGCGCTGATGCTTACTATAACATTGACGGTAACGGCAAACTGTGGGCTTGGGGTTCAAATGCTTTCGGTCAACTTGGTAACGGAACGACCACAACCGCTTACGCTCCAGTTGCGGTAACAACACCAGCTAACGTTAAATTCGCACAAATTTCAGCAGGAACTGGAACAGCCATCGCTATCACCACTGACGGTAAATTGTATGCTTGGGGTAAAAACACTAACGGTCAGGTTGGTGACGGAACTATTGTGAACAAGAACGTCCCAACAGCTATCGCAACCTCTTTGACTTTCCGTGTTGCTAAAGCAGGTGACATAAACAGCATTGGGGTAACAACAGCAGGAGCTCTTTACACTTGGGGTTCTGATGATGCAACAAATGGTTCTGTTGGTAACGGTGCAACCGCGTCAGGAAACGTCACAACTCCGACAAAACTCACTGTGAACCAGAACGGTAATGAAGTCAAATTCACAACCGTTTCCTTAGGTTACAGGAACGCTTACGCCATTGACACTTCCAAGCATCTTTGGGCTTGGGGGTACAACACTGGTGGTGGTGTAGGTATTGGGAACGTGTCAACAGCGAATGTGAATGCTCCAACAGCTATCTCAATCACCAAAACTTACAAAGCTATTCAGGGCGGTAACAGTAACGCGATTGCTTTGGATACTGCAGATAAAATTTGGACTTGGGGTACTAACACTTATGGGCAGTTGGGTAATGGAACAACAACACTCACTTCAAGTCCCGCACAAGTAGGAACCGCATCTTATAGGGAGATCGCGGCTGATGGTAGTGTAACCCATGTTCTTGCTCTAGATGTCAACGGTAAACTGTGGGCTTGGGGAGCTAACGCCAGCGGACAGTTAGGTAACGGGGCAACTGCTGCATCCCAAACCACACCTTTGAATATCACACCCACTGTTACATATCTTCAAATAAGTTCAGGTGGGGCTTTCTCCGCAGCGTTGGACAGTAGCGGAACTCTTGTTGGCTGGGGTTCTAAAGCGAACGGTTCATTTGCAACGGGAGCTAACGCAACAGGACCACAAACTACTCCAACACCTGTTACAGTTCCTTCAACATACTGATAAAATAGTAATGCCCCGCAGATATCAAATCCTGCGGGGCATTACTATTTCACTTGTTAGAATGGCGGGTCGAGTTGCCTCACCCTTTCCTGCAACTGTGCGATAAGGGCTTTATCGCCTTCGAAGTAGGCTTTAGCAGCAAGCCATCCTTCCTTGAAAGCAATCTTTTCCACATCAAACGAATCCGTGTCTGTATCCAACTCTGTCTGGAAACAGTAATCTTCCCACGTTTGATGTTGATGTGTTGCTTCTTGCTCCTCAGCAGTAAGAGGAAACAATGCGTTATCGTTAGTCATAGTTCAATTGTAACTTAAGGAATTTTGATAAGTCAGAATTAGTTATGAAATGAAATACGATAATAAAGTTTGCTACTTACAGAACAACCTGATATAGTTGGGGTATAACCTAAGGAGATATGTTCGAAATGACCGTCTGATATTGAGGCATCCTGTGCACGCATAAGCTTGCACGCCTCACCGCTAAAACCTTCTCGCGCCAGAGTTAAAACTCTGCTGCGCCTTCAACATATAACAAAGGATTAGCTAATGTCAGAAAATATTGAACGTTTCGAACAGAGTGTTTACCACACCTACAAGACCGCTAAAGATGGTCTCATCCCTTGGACTGATGGTGTTCCCAGAATGACAAACCCTGACGGGGAGGTTGTTCGCACGTCACTCACCAACTATGCCCGTATTGTTACTGCACAGCGTCATAAGATTTCTTTGAAAGAAGTCAAGCGTATTGTGTGGGAACAGGCTGAGATTGCTCGCTACGAAGAGAAGCGTAAGGTTCACAATAACCGTGTGGAAAAGTATTACAAGAATGCATCCAAGCGCTTTATTGCGGAAAGAGAAGCTTCTGCAATAAAAGCAGCAACAAAACGGAAACGTCAAAGGTAAAAAGAACCGGCTAGTAATAGTTACTTAGCCGGTTCTTTTTTACTCACTTACGTCAATTAACTGAACAATAGTTTTCTTGCCTGAACGATTGAAAGTGTCACTCTCATTGTTCCCATAAGTGAAATCAGTATCCCTATGAACTGCAACTACTTGGAAGCGCGCGTTACGAGGGAGCAGAACTTCCTGCTCTTTACGACCCATATAAGAGGTTTCATCACCTAAAGGTGCGCCCTGTTTAGTGAGGAATTCAAAAACAATCTCACGCTCAGGAACAGAATCTTTTTGAGTGACGCCGAAAACAAAAGCTTGATGAGGGTTCAAACTGGAAGACATGTATGCCTTCTGGTCAATGACACCACCCACAGGGTAGTTATCCTGTAGCCAATTATCTATGTCCCCATGTGCTTGTGCGACATAGATACCTCTGTAAAGCTTACGGTCATTAGCTGGTTTGTCAGCAATCGCAATCGCACGATCAAGACGTTCAACACGAGCGGCAATTTCGGCTCTACGTTCCTCAGATAAATCCAAAGCTTTACCAGAAACCATGTTCTTATCATGCAGGTAATCACGGATAGGTTCAAAACTCACACTAGTGTAGTCGATGAGTTCCTGACGTAAATCAGGGTCAGTCAGTTTGGAAGAATACGCATGGGCGTCAACATTGAAATCACGGGCAGCGTCATCCATCGGGGTTGGAATGAGTCGTTTTTCGGAAGGGTCTTGATGAGGGTTGAATAGGGGCTCAGAAGCAACCACCTCAACTACAGTTTCCGATGCCATGACATGCCCAGTATCCTGAGCGTAAACACGACGACGACGCTCGTTACGACGAGCAATCCAGTTAGGGTCTGAATGGGCGGGACACTTGCGGCCACCATGAGCTAAATCTCTACACATACTATTATCTTTATCGGGTAAAAGTTAGGGATGACGAAAGATAGGAATGGTTTATGACTACAACTCGTACCCCACCTTACCGTCACGCTGACGGAAGCAACTGCTGGACAAAGAACTGCAAACTTGGTAACACTGCCACTGAACGTGAAAGCTTACGTAAAGAATGGTTCCCACCAACGGAACCTAAACCATCTGCAACTAACATAGATGTTATTGCTCCGTTGTCCGCTTTCCAGAAAGCCGTAGCTGACAAACGTATAACTGGTCAAAAGCATCCACTTTACCCTTATCGAATTTACAAATACAGTCCTCAGACTGTACATGCACGGGACTGGGATGATATCACCATGGCATCTCGTGGACTTATAGTGAATGAGGAGACTGGTGAAATTCTAGCGCGACCTTTCTCAAAATTCTTCAACCATAACGAAGCAACAGCGCCAGTTGAACTCATGCAAGGTCCTGTAATTGTCGCTGAAAAACTGGACGGTAGTTTAGGTATCTCCTTCATGACCCCAGAAGGACTTCAAATTACAACAGCCGGAGGTTTCTCCGCTGAACAGGCAGCACACGCAACAGCCTTATATCGCCAAAAATATGAAGGTAAATGGGAGCCTCGTGAAGGCACAACCTACATGTGGGAAATCATCTACCCAGAGAACCGTATTGTTGTTGACTACGGGAATGAAGATGACATCCATCTTCTGGGAGCTGTCAACATCAAAACAGGTAAATCCATTCCCCTCTCACAGTTGAAAGAATGGAAATGGAAACGAGCTGTTGAGCATGCAGATATCAAATCTTTGGATGCTGTCCTTTCCTCACCTGAACGTAACAACCATGAAGGGTTCGTTGTCCATTATGTTAACACTGATGCGCGTGTAAAATACAAGCATTCTGAATACCTTCACCACCACCGTTATGCAACAGGCATCACTTCCCGTAAAATATGGGAGAACCTCAGAAATGAAGTAGATGATACTGAATGGGTGAAAGCAGCTCCTGAGGAATTCGAAACATACATCAACGAAACCAAAGGTCGTATACAGCAGGAATTCAATCAAGAGTATTCCCGTATCAAAACTAGCTTCAACAGTTTCAAGAAAACTTTACCAGAAGGCATCAGCGCGAAAGATTTCGCAGAAGCGGTGAACACAAAGGTAACTAAGAATGACAGAGGCTACTTCTTCCAATTGAACACCAGTGACGAAATTCGAGGTCGCATGTTAAACTCAATTTGGGATAGCATCAAACCTCCTGCTGAGAAAGCTTTCTAAAGCAAATGGGCGAGACACTTTTTAGGTGTCTCGCCCATTTTATTGAATAGAAATTAGCAGCTTGTGAGCTGCCATCCAAGGGCAGTCAGCCTTGTGGCAGTCATAGGTTTCGTCACAGTACCCGTAGGCACCAGACTTTCCGTTACAACCACACCAGATACAGCCACCCAGCTCATCTTGGTTCTTAGCTTCTCCCACCAACCGTGTCAGTAGTTCTGCAAGTTCCTTCTTACGCACTATCATAATTATTTTCCTTTTCTCTCAGGTCGGATTGACCTAAAATGGTTAAGAACCTGAGAGGAAAACTTTTTGTAGTGGTTCCTATACTACCATAAGCATGATAAGCTACACAAGTGCGTAGAACTCTAAAACCTTTTAGGTTACCGTCCCATAAGAAAATGGCGGTACGTTTTACCAGAAACCCCTCCGGTAAGAAGCAAGTTGCTTTCCTGCTCGCCGCTGCGACCATAATCTGCCTACCGAGCATACTCTCTGGGACACTCACCCCTAGCGGAACCATCATAGAAACACCTGCCGAAGCAGCAGCAGTGCTTGAAGCAAACGGCATCCATAACCCTGACCTACAAATCGTTACTCAACAAAACTTGCAAATCATCACTGGCGTTCACCCCACAGGATATGTGAACATGTTGAGCTCGGAAGAAATAATCTACATACAGGATTTCGGGGATGAACTTCCTGAATACTATTCGGCTGCTGTGCTTCATGAATATGCTCATATTATTCAAAAGAACCTTGTAGCTAGTTACAGCTCAAATAGCTATGAAAGTTACGTTAAACTCATTGAGTTGAATGCACTGCTTTCAGAGAACACGCCTGCTTTGAACCCCATCCATGATGATTTGGAAACACCCACTGTTTTTATTGGGTTAGAGACAAACGCAGATTGCATAGCTGCACTTCTTCCCAGTCAGCTATACATTTTTAGTTACGTAGATAACATCACTGGCTGTTCACCACATGATTTAGCAACAGCGAAAAGTATCATGGAAGGCGAATGGCCTACTCCCGAGAACATCAAAAAATGGGAACCGTTCATCGCAGGTCAACCAGCTACAGAAACTGTTTTTGTTGCAAAAAGTTCGTCAAAGACGATGGGGCTATCTAACCGTACAAAGGTGGTTCAGTCGAAGGCGGAAAATGAAACAGAATGATTTCTCCGCTCGCAAATTTTAGATAACCCTCATAATAACCGTCTTTGCATGTAACTCGCATAGATTTGAGTTCAGCAGTGAAAGTTGTATCACTGGTATCCTTCTCAACCCAATACTCCACACCATCTCTGTCTTCAACATTGATAAGTACAATATTGTTGATTTGATTGCGCATACTCTGAATGAGTAGATTGAAATGTTCAGGCATTTCAATAAGTTGGTCAGTTGGTTTTTTCTTCACTAACAAGCTCTATCAGCTTGTTCCCAGAAACAGGTGAAAAAGAAAAGTTAAACTGTTTCCGCGCTGTTCTCTGCATCTTCCCCAGAAGCACCTTCAATGATTTCATCAAACGTCAAGGAGGAGGAAGCAACAGGAAGAGGTGAAGGAACAGCGGCAAAATTTTCAGCAAGTTTCAGTTTTTCTACAATCTTTTTGCTCATCGACTAGCTTCTTCCTTGTTCAGCTCAGGTACACGGTAAAAAACATTATCGCCTGATTCAAAATTGATAATCCCAATATTTTCTACACCCGAACCTGCACCACGATCAACACGACTCATCTGAATATGCTTCACACGACCAATGGTGTATAAATCTGTCTCTTCCACAGAAAAGAACTTAACTGTTTTTATAGTTTCCGTATTCTGCGTGTAATAAACACACATCACCTGACCAATTGCACCAGACAGGATTTCAGGGGAGTTTAGAAGAGCGGTTCGCTTCTCCACAGTTTCATCAAAGTAACCCATAGTTTACTAATCATCTTTCAATAAGGGAATGTTAGAAGCATACTGTAAAAAAGGAAACAGCCCAGCTTTTGTAGTGTTTTGGGGCTGACATGAAGAACTCCGATAGCATAGAACTATGAGAATAACTGTTGCCACCTGCACCGCCATCTACACCGGGCGCGGGGACACCAAACTAGAAAAAGCGGTTCGTGCCATCATCATCAAAGATGACGGTTCAGTGTCAATTCATAATGATAAATCCAACAAACCCCTCAACTATATGGGGAAAGGAAATGTGTTCACCGAAACACATGAAGATGGGAACATTATCTGGAACTTTGACACACGCAAAGAAAGCCTACGAATTGAAATAACGGCGATACTCCAAGACAGCAACTTCATTATTGACCTTGACGATGCAGGATTAATCAGAGACGGTACTGAGAAACAGTTACAGGAATGGTTAGCTGCAAACCCTGAAACGCTTGGGGAAGGATACACCTTAGACAGCCGAGAATACCTAACCGGAGCTGGGCCTGTTGACCTTCTTGTATATGACAAAGAAGGAACGCCCATTGCGGTGGAAGTGAAACGTGTAGCAATGCTTGGAGCAGTAGACCAAGCAACACGTTACGTTCAAGCCCTCCGAGAAACACCCGGTTTTGAGAATGCGCAAGGTCTCATAGCAGCATTAGACATTCGCCCAAACACCATCAAACTGGCAGACAAACGAGGCATCAAATACATTACGCTTCCGGAAGATTGGAAGAAAGTTATTGAGATTGAAGAAGCTATTCTTGGAGTTGAACCCAACCCCGATGACACTAGCGTTTCCGAGTAAACCGTGAAAGCATTTTCCCTAAAAAGCTTGTTTTCTTAGCAGAGGCGTTAGTAGCAGGAGGGTGTGCAATATATTTAGGGAATACGGAGACTGCAACAGCTTCCGCCATAGGCATAACAACACTGTTACCGAACAGATCAAACACGGCACGACGAGAAAGCTTCTCATTCAGAATAAAGTCATCAGGAAAACCAAACAGTCTTCGAATTTCGAGGTTGGAGAACCTGCGGATTTCACCTTCATCCAAAACAGCTAACCGGTCAGCGTCAGTAGCAACCAAAGTGTTAGCGTAACTGTCATGTTTCAGAATATGAGACAACGGCATACTTAGTTTACCTGAACTGATTTTATATTTACCATCAACCTCGCGCAGGTAACCCAAACGAGTAAGTTTATTCAACTGCTCCTGCAAAGAACCGCGAGCAGGAGAGAAGAAAGTAGCAATCTGCGTTTCGGACAGGGGAGAACCTTCCCCTACTTTTCTGGAACCTGCAGGAACCCAAGAGCCTTTCTTACTTTCTGCTACCAAAGCTTCAAGGAGTTCCCTATCCTGCTTTGATGTCTTACCTTTGAAGTTAAAGTTCCAAGAGTGAAGGTTTCTTGTACCGCCACGCCAGTCACGGAAAATCTTACCTTCCAGAACAGACAGGTCACCGTACTCAGCTTTGAGTAGCTGCGTGAATTTCTGCACCTCAGGTTGAGTTTCCTTCAAACCTTTTTCAAGGATAGACGAGATGGGTGCGCTGACAGTCTTTTTCAAATCTGAAAGGTTCGGAACGGTATTCAGAGAGCCAACAATGAAAACTCGTTTACGGGATTGAGGAACACCAAAATCTGTTGCGACAAGCAAACGCCAGTCAAGGTTATAATCTAACTCTTCCAATGCTGCAAGAATTGTTTTGAAGGTACGACCATAAGCAGCTTTAGGGTTCGCAGGGTCAGGGTCATGGTTGATGAGACCTTCAACGTTCTCCAAAATAAAGTTAGCTGGCTTCTTCTCTTTTAGAACACGAACCACATCGAAGAATAAAGTCCCTTTGACCTCATCCTCGAAACCAGCACGTTTACCAGCGTAGGAGAAAGCCTGACAAGGGAAACCAGCAATGAGAAGGTCATGGTCTGGAACGTCCTTCTCATTTATTTTAGTGATGTCACCGCTGACACGATCATCTGGAAAATTATCTTCCAGAACTTGGACAGCGGTTTTCTTGATTTCTGAGGTGAAGACAATTTCAGTACCATACCCTTGCTGGGATAGTCCGTTTACTACTCCCTGACGTAGACCACCGATACCTGCGAACAGGTCAGCAATTCTGATAACGGGGGAGGAAGAAGACATACTTTTACTATCGGACAGCGCAGTATATTTGAAAGCCACAATACCAACTTTAGCCCTGTGGCGCTTTCTAAGGGATTAGGAATAGGGGAGTACCTTCCCTCCTACAATCAGACTAAAATCTCCCACAGTAGGGAATACGAACCCTATGTAATGTACATTAGGCTTGGGTAAGAGCGGTTTCAACTAAAATAGTGCTGTTTCACGAACTAATAATCCTGCACTATGGGATGTCCCGCAGTTATCACATGTCCAATAGTGAATATCTATAATCTCAGCCAAACTATAGTCACGGACAACAGTTACTTTTACTCGATCCTCATGCAGACATTCATGGCATCCCATGAATTCCCATGTTGGTGTGTTCAAGAGAAAACAACCCCTGAACCGGGATGTCCGTAATCTTTCCCACAGGAGCAGAAGGTTCCATAGCCATCAGAAACTTTTGTGTGTTTCTCAATAACAGGCTGCGGGTGCTGGCGTTCGTTATGGCGAGCCATCTCATCTTTCACAAAACGGGCAGCATTCCCTCCAGCAGCCTCATCAGCCACAAGAGGCATTTTTATTTTGCATTCATCACAGTAGAATGCGTAAACCATGTAAGCGGTCATCTGTTTTTCCTTTTCTATATGTTTCAAGGTTATCATTTTGTCAAATTGTGCATCATAAACAAAGAGGAGGAGTAACTTTCACAAGTTACTCCTCCTCTTAAACCCCAGCTACAACTACTGGTTTGTTATCTTACAGTGCGCAGGATACGCACTCTTCGATGTTCTGTGTTCCATCAAGCCCTATGTTCTTCACGCGAACATAGTAGAGGGTTTTGATTGCTGCCTGAGGGTAACGTGAGAGAACTTTGGTGCGCTTGATGTCAGCTTTCACTGCCTCAATAGCGTTCTCATTACCGCCTTCAACTGCTTTCGCAAGAGCAGTTTTCAGGTCACGACCTGACTTTCCTTTGGAGAAAGCGTAAAGGATTGTCTTGTTGACATCCTTGGTTGTGACATCTGACTTGTAGCCCAAGGTCAATGAGATTGCTTGGTCAACATAATGCTGCACTACGGAGTTGACATCCAGAACCAACTTAGGGTCAATGCTGAACATGTCAAGACCCTCATAGTATGCTTCGTTACCTTCAACGTGAGCGTTTGGAACGTGTACGGTTCCAAGCTTACCTTCGGTACGAGCTTCAACCAGTGGGTTGGTTGCTGGTAGGGTGGAAGGGGTTGAGTTGTTCACGTAGGAGATTGAACCTGTTGGCGGGATTGCCTGTAGGTTCTGGTTGTACATACCGTGCTTCTTGACAGAACGAGCCAGTTTCTCCCAGTCCTCAGCGGTTGGGATGTAGATGTTGTTGTCAGCTACAATCTTTTTCACTTTAGTGGTCTGAGGTGCATAGGTGAACTGTGGGTTGGTGTACTGTTCGAAGAACTCTCCTGATGCGTATTTAGACTCCCAGAAGCCGTCGAAAGTTGCTTCTTTTTCCTTAGCGATAAGGTTAGAGGTTCGAATTGCATGGTAAGTTACGGCGTAGAAGTAGATGTTGGTAAGGTCAAGGGATTCCTCATCACCGAAGTAGATGTGGTGGAATGCGAATGCACCGTGAAGGTTCATCGCTCCAAGACCAACAGCGTGTGAACGGCGGTTACCTTCTGCAACTGTTGGTACAGCGTCAATGTATGACAAGTCTGAAACCTTGGTGAGGGTTCGGATTGCTGTTTCAACAGTTTTACCAAGGTCAGGAGATTCAAGAGTTTTCTTGATGTTCAATGAACCAAGGTTGCAGGAGATATCTTTTCCAACAATCTCATATGTCTGGTCATCACGAAGGATGGATGGTTCCTGTGGCTGAAGAATTTCAACACAGAGGTTTGACATGATGATTTTACCGGGAACTTGATTTGCGCGGTTAGCTGCGTCTTCGAAGATGATGTAAGGGTAACCTGACTCCATCTGGATTTCGGCTAGTGTGCTAAGGAAGTCACGCGCTGAAATAGAGGTCTTGCGGATGCGTGGGTTCTCCACAGCTTCCTGATAAACTTCAGTAAGGTCAATCCAAGCGAACTCTTTCTTGTACTCGCGCTCCATGTCATATGGGGAGAAACGGTAAACGCGCTCACCTTTTTTAGCTTTCTCGATGAGGATGTCAGGGATGACAACACCAAGGGAAAGTGATTTGATACGAGACTTCTCATCAGCGTTTTCACGCTTTGTGTCCAAGAAGTCATCAATGTCAAGGTGGAGGGCGTTCAGGTAAACTGCACCTGCACCCTGACGCGCACCCAACTGGTTTGCGTATGAGAAAGTGTCTTCCAGAATTTTCATAACTGGAACAACACCTGATGCTTGGTTCTCAATCTTCTTGATTGGGTCGCCTTTTGCACGTAGGGAGGAAAGGTTGAGTGCTACTCCACCGCCACGCTTGGAGAGCTGGGCTGCGGAGTTCACGGAACGCATGATGCCATTCAGGTCATCAGATACGTTAAGCAGGAAGCAGGAGACAAGCTCACCGCGCTGTTTCTTACCAGCGTTGAGGAATGTTGGTGTTGCTGGCTGGAAACGACCTGAAATCATCTCCTCCGCAAGTGACATAGCGAACTTCTCATCGCCTTCCGCGATGAACAATGCTGTTGCACAGATGCGGTCTTCGAAGGATTCGATGTAACGTTTTCCGTCGAAGGTGCGAAGTGCGTATGAGGAGTAGAACTTGTATGCACCTACGAATGTTGGGAAACGGAATTTGTGTGCGTACACAGCTTTGTAAAGTTTTTTGATGAACTCGAAATCATATTTTTCAATGAATTCTGCTTCATAATATTCTTCTGCTACGAGGTCAGCGAGTTTCTCTTTGAGGTCTTCGTAGTGTACACGGTTCGGATTGACATGGTTGAGGAAGTATTGGCGTACACTGTCACGGTCTTTCTGATAAGGGACGCGACGGCGACCGTCTTCTCCGAAGATTACGTTACCGTTCTCATCCTTCTCCCAGAAGTCTAGTTGGGCGTTCAGTGAGATGTAATCGTCTTCCAAGTTCCTGGCTTTCAGGGTGGAGACGACATCCTCTGGGCTAATGTCAGTCATTTTGTTGATTTCCTCTTTGTGTTAGTTGTTCCGGCTCCATGTTGAGAAGTCGGAAGATTTTTTCGATGTCTGTGTCAAATCCTGCTAGTTCGAAACGATACAGTAAGGGTTTCTGTATCCTTTGAGCTATTTTGTCTCCTGATGCCGCAAACTCTGCTCCGAAGTTCAGGTTCCCGCATCCGATTACGCCTGCACATAAGTTGCGAGCATTTTCTTCACTAAGAAACTTTTTGACTTGCGGTGGAACATGTCCTTGGCTAGCGGAACCATAGGAGGGGCATACTAGTAAAAATGGTTTAGTTGGTTTTTCTTCCAACATGCCTTTCACTGGGATGCGAATAATGTTGAGCTCATCAGTGGCACTGTCCGCGAATTTTTTCATATTCAATGCGAAGCGGTGTGTGTTCTCTGACACGTTGGAGAAGTAGATGAGGTCTAACATAGGTTTTTCAGTTTACATGGAAAGGTTCCAGCATCTCAGATTTTTAGGTCAGTGAGCTGGAACCTTTCTGCGCAGCTATTTAGGCTGCGAGGGCTTTGATTTTCTCTGGCTGGAAACCGGAGAAGTGGTCGATGATGGTGCCGAGTGAGTCACGAACCAACAGGACTGGTGCCTGTAGGTGGCCAAGACCTTTGGCAAGTTCGAGAGCTTCTGGTGTCTCAACCATGTCGGTTACAGTGTACTCAAGACCTGCTTTGTCAAGAGCTCGCTTGGATGCGGAGCACTGTACGCAGGATGGCTTTGAGAGCAGTTCGATGGTCATAATTTTCCTATTCTGGGGTAAAAAAATCTGCGTAAACACTTACGTCTCACGCAGAACTTTGTTGTTGCTTGGTAGTTGTAGTTATATGACTATCGAACCAGAACCTCAAACTGGAAGGGTGTTTTCGAGGTTCGAAAACGTAGTTAGTGGTCGCATAGTTCGCTCACCCCATCATCTATGGGTAATACCTCCTGTGCTTCGAATTTTAAGAAACTTTCAAACATTTTTTGGCGGAAGATTTTGGGTACTCGCGGGGTCTTTATTAGACTATTTATTCAAATCTAAAGTCGTTGTTGTAGTACGACCGTTACCTGTCCTAACAGTAACTTTAGTAACGTTCTGCGGATGGTGCTTCTGTAAACTAGCCCACATGTCTGCTGCATCATGAGACTGTATTCTACCATTAGTGAGAACCTTCCCTGCGGTAGCAAGCTGCTTAGCGGTGTACAGGTAGAGAGCAGAACCGTAACCTTTTCCTTTGAGCTGAACATCCACATCTGAGGCGTTAACACTGAGATGGGTTTCATCATCATGGTTCAGGACAACCCCTCCGACAGAGGAACCATCACTCATTAGCCGGTATCGACACACTGACATCTTTCTATTCTTCTCTGTTAGCTGGGTTAAAGCGCGATCAGTCATCATCTGCTCCTCCCAGACCACAGCAATGTCTCCTACAGGAGAAGGTAACACATCCAAGATTTTAGGTTCCAGCACCCCTGCTTCTACTTTCGATCCGTAAAGATGAGACCACCATAAAGGCTTAGTTACATCCGTTGGGATGTCTGCTAAAGCGCGTTCGGATAGCTGGCCAGCATTCAAAAGTTTATAGGGTTCAGTGAACTTATTCGCCAGTAAATTATTTTTAGGGTCGCCATGAAATCTACATGTCTCTTTGTTCTTAGCCCTGCATTTCATACTATTTTCCTAACAGGGAAGAATATTGCTGGAAGCCGATAAAAGCAGTATGAGACGCCCTGATATCGAAGTTGCTTTGCGCGGAAGAACCCTTAGCTTGTGGGGTTCATGGCGTGAGTTACGTAAACTACCTGAATACTTGCACCCTGATGAGCGTGTGGATGACGTTACTGCGGCAAATTTCGGGGAAACTGGCGGACGTTCCCTCATTGTTGCAACGAATGAACGTATCCTAATCATCAAAGATGGTTGGATTTTCAAAAACTCCCAAGGGATTGCTTACTCTGGTTTGAGGAGTGTTGAAATTAAAACAGGTCTCATTCTTTCAGAAATTAGTTTTGTGGGTGATGGCATCGAAATCAACACAACTAAAACAGGTCGCTGGTCTGGTAAGCGTATCGTTCATTTGATTAGAGAGCGCATTGGTTCACGTTACAACTCTTACCAGAACAGCCAAGCAGCTTTGGGTCTTGCAGGAAACGCGCCTTTGAACACAACTTCAATTGCTGCTCCTTCCGCTTCCCTCTCCAACCCATTAGATTTCAGCGCTCCTCAGTCAGGTTTGAACCTGCACACTGTCACCACTAATCAAGCTAACTCTGCTGCAACACCACCTGCTAGTCAGGATAACTTCCTTTCTCAGATGGAACGCCTGTCAGCTTTGAGGGCATCAGGAGCTTTATCTGAGGTTGAGTTCCAGAATGCCAAAAATAAGCTGCTGCACGAATACTAAAATTTCTCCTTAAATGAGTGTGGCTTCCAACAGAAATTGTTGGAAGCCACACTCATTTAATTAGTTAGCCAAGCATTGCAAGGAACTCCTCGGGAGTAACAATTGCAATATTCAGTTCGAGAGCCTTCTTCGCCTTGGATGAGGTACGCTCATCCGCAGGTGCAACAAGAAGTGTTGTGCGGGTTGATACTGAGGAACCAGCGTTTCCACCATGAAGCTCAATCAAATCCTTCACATCATTACGACCGTAACCGGGAACCGCGCCTGTAACGACCACAGACTGCCCTGTAAGCTTGCCAGAGCCACCAGTGGGGGCAGCGACTGCAACCTCCGCTGAAAGCGCCTCAAAGCCAACCTGACGGTACTTCTCAATAAGAGCAGCCTTCTTGGAGAACTCATCGTGCATAACCTGAGCCTTCTCCTTCACGCCCTCAACCTGCTGCAACTGCGAAACAGTAGCGTTCACTACCTTATCGAAGTTCTTGAAGTGGGAAGCCAGACGGCGACCGAAAGTACGACCAAGGAACCGAACACCAAGGGAAGAAAGAATACGAGCAAGGGTCTGCTTCTTAGCCCCCTGAATTGCAGCGTACAGCTTCTTCGCCGTAGTCGTTCCAACAGTGCGCACTGTTCCATCCTGATTGAGAACAAAGTTGCCGTTAGCATCCTTCTTCGCAACACGGGTGTCAGCAATCTGCTTCTCCGTGAGGGTGAACAGGTCAGTGACATCCTCAATCAGACCCTCATCGAGGAAAGCGGCAACAAGCGCGCTGGAAAGACCATCAATGTCAAGCAGGTCACGGGAGACAGCGTAAGTGATACGCTCCGCAACACTGCACTCAGGGTTCGGGCAGCGCCAGATGACAGAATCTGTAGTGTTCAACGCACCACCACAGCGAGGGCAGGTTGTAGGTGCCACATAAGGCTGAGCGTCCGCTGAACGGTGAAGAAGCTCAACACCAATAATCTCAGGGATGATGTCGTTCGCCTTGCGGATGTAAACCGTGTCACCGATACGAAGGTCAAGGTTCGCAATGAACTGGTCATTGTTCAAGGTTGCCTTACGCACAACGGAACCGTCAAGCTCAACAGGCTCCAACTGGGCAACGTAGGAGATAGCTCCTGTGCGACCAACCTCACGCACAACATCCTTGAACACTGTGGTTACGACCTCAGCCTCATACTTGTAAGCCAAAGCCCAGTGCGGGTGACGTGAACCATGACCAAGACGCTTACGGTCAGCAATGCTATCAAGCTTAATAACAATACCATCAGTAGGAACGTCAAGACCCTCAACACGAAGCTTACCGAAACGGTCAACAGCTTCCAGAATGGTGGGTGCAGTCTTCACCGTGGTAGGAAGAAGGGTGTAAGCAGGAATGAAACCATGAGCTTCAAGAATGTTTGCGCGCTTCACATAGGAATCTTCAAGCAGGAGAACGCTACCATCCCCTGTGGGGAGAGCGTCATATGCTGCGAAAGTGAGTTCAAGGTATGCAAGGTCAGTTCCTGACTTGGACTGGATGGCACCTGAAACGGCAGTGCGACCCAGCTTGTACTTCTCACCCGTCAGAGCTTCACGCTTCACCTGAGCCTCAGCGAACTTGGATGCGGTGATGAAAAGCTCACCACGAACCTCAAAACTGTCAACGTTAGTAAGCTTGTGAGGAAGACCAGCAATGGTTGCCTTCAAAGCGTTACGGGTAACGTTCTGACCGACGCGGGAGTCACCACGAGTTGCAACCTGAGTAAGCTCACCACGGTGGTAGATGGCGGAGATGGCAAGACCATCAAGCTTAGGCTCAACCACATATGAAGCCTCAGAGAAACCGAGCTTCGTGATGAAATGGTTCAACTCCTCATCATTCTGAGCCTTCTTCAATGAAAGCATCTGCTCCGTGTGAGTGACCTTCTCGTTGGCAGGAATTACTGCTGCGCCAGCAGCGACTTCCTCAACAAGGGCAACATGCTCAGTCCATCCGTTGTTGTCACCAAGCTCAGTGATTGCCTCAACAAGCGTGTCATACTGCTCATCACTCAGGGCTGAATCAGCGGTTCCGTTGTAATAAGCCGAAGCTGCTGCACGGGCGCGGGAGATGCCGTCAAGGTACGTGTCTCGTAGTGTGTTTGTCATAGTCTAATTGTAGCATAAACTACTGACAAAAGCTAACTGCATCAACCTTTTTCATCCAGTACAACAGTAAAGAGAGGTGATTATGGTAGGCAGTATTTGTTTGACCCTGTTTCCACTGAAATTGTTTCAGGAGAAGCGGATGAAGCGTAGTAGATAGTTCCTGATTGGGAGCGAGATGCAATCGTGAAACTTCCATTACCGCCAGCCATCAATACACAAGCTTCTGTATCAGACGGAATAAGCTTCTGTGTAGTCAGCTCCTCGGTGGAACCATATCTGTCATTAGAAGCAAAGAAAGTTTTCTGCGCAGTAGCGATGGTGGCTATTTTGGCTTTAGCTGAATTATCGAAAGCCAAACGGGTTATTCCAATGACTGAAACAATGAGTGTGGTGGCAAGGATGACAGAAATTAGACTGGCTACCAGAACAGAAGGCAGATCAAACGCACCTTTGCTGGAATGCAAATGGGAACGAATTTTAGTGAACATGGGTTTCTCTCATCAGGCTTCTAAACCATTATCGGTTTAGAAGGTTTCCAAGATAACCAGCTCCCTAGGGGTTGCCCTGTTTACCCAAAAGTAAAGTATGTTACTTTTGGGTAAACAGGTTCTATGCTTGTGGAAGAACATAGAAGATGAGGAACAAAGCTGCTCCGAACATCCACACAAACATGAGAAGGTAGCTGAAAATAAGTGTAGTTACATTCAGGCCGAACCCACCAAGGTTCTTGATTGCGCTCTTCTTCATTAAACGATGCAGGAAGAAGATGAGAACACCGGCACTCAAAGCAGCAATAGGGTAGATAAGAGGAAGGAGAACATAGTTGAGCATGCTCCATACCATGAACCACCAAGCGGCTTTAGGAACAGGTCCAGCAGCAGCTTTGGTAACCGCAGGCTGAACATAGTCATTCACCCAAACATAGTTAGTCTCATCATTTGGGTCGAACTCAGGGTTCTGGGTGCGGGTGGCGAAACGGCGCAGCTCCTCATAAGGAAGGGCGGCAGCATTTTTGGGAAGGATGCGGAGAAGACTGTTCTTCAAACCTAGAAGGTTTACAAACTCAAAACCTACTGGCCCCTGCAAGCTGGTGAAGGAAACATCGTTGGCAACGACAAGAACGCCTTCTACACGGTAGCCACGAGGAAGTGAGTTCTCCCACTCCACAAACTGCCTGCGGAGATGGATTTCACCACCAAGGAAAGCTTCACCGTCCCTGTACACGGTGTCTTCAAGTTCACCAGGAACAAGTTCGTAGTTAGCTTCCTTCTTCCAGTTTTTACTGTCAACAAGAACAACTGTGTTCCCGCGAACAACAAGGTGGTCGATGTCACCGAGGCGACCGGGAATTTTTACGGAATGGAAAACATAGGTGTCAGGAAGCTCTGCGACAATAGCTTCAAGAGCTTCAGCAACACGCTTCTCCCCTTTGATGCCTGCTTCAAGCTGCTCTTTTCCAAGGTTAGCGAAAGCGAGGGATGCGCCAGGAATTCCGAACACTCGTGCGCTTGCATCCAAAACTTCATTATGGTACAGTGTGTCTACGCCGTCACGGATGACCTTACGAGGAGCTGAGTAAGCGTTCCGGGCATGCACTTTAGAAGTGATGGCAGATGACGCCGCACTTGAAGCCACTCCGGTGATAAGGTTAAGCAAAAAACTCATGATAGGTTTACCTCTGAGACCTTACATTTGCTGGTGTTAGGATATTTTCCTGTTTATCACAAACAAAATTGGTATCTTCTGGATTATACCAGATGTCATTCCCTCTTGTCAAGAGTTATCTGATTTTTTATTGAATTTGTTACCTTGACCCAATTTTATTGAAGTGTTTATGGTTAGACCGAGCGGTTGGACGAGAAGAGTATTCCGGCTCAATAATTGGTGTGGAACCTGTGATAACTTCGGGGAAGCTTTTCTGAGGTGGTGAGATGCAGAGGCTTGCAAAGAACTTCACAGCAGGCCAGACAGGTTCGTTGATAGGTTCCGCTTCCTCCATCTCTGCGCGGATAAGTGACATGATGTTATCTAAGGAAGCGACTTTGTAGATACCGTTCTCAGAGTATGTTTTGATTTGGTCGCGGGCAATCGCAAGAACGCACTGCACTTTACGATTGGTGAAATACTGTTGATATAAAGCGACTTTGGAGAAGGCGTGACTGTCATCCACACCACGTTTACGGGTGTTACCTTTTGAAGCTTTCAGGTAACCTTCCTTGTTCACAGAGTATGCGGTGTAACCTGAGAAAGCTTTCGTTTCCACAATGATGATGCGGTCACGGTAGATGAGGATATGGTCTGTTTCACCTTGCTGACCGTTCGGCAAACCAACAGAGTGGCAAACATACAGACCGGGTGTTTCCAACGCGATGAGGTTCAGGATGTTACCTATGATGGCTTCGCCAAAGGAACCTTTGATGTTGTTCACATTCTGTTGGGAGCTTGATTGCGAACCCGCACCTGCGCTCCCGAAAATCTTGTTATCTGCAAGTCGCAGGACATCTAACTCGGACGCGGTGTAGAACTTATTGAACAAAGTGAATACGCTCGTTTTCCCTCATTTTCATGAGTTTGGTTGTTATTCGTTGTGTGTTATATCTATCGGTGTTCAGTTAGTCGAAGAAACCAAAAGAGTTCTGTTCCAGCCATCCCAAAATTTCCCAATAGTGCGGGTCACTGAGTGTTATCTTACTGAATTCTGATTGTTGGGTAGTCTCATTGGAGGGAACTATGAAACGCAGGTTCAGTGCTTTTTCTTTATCAACTTCAACAGAAGCCAGATAATCAAGGTTGTAGTAAGTTTGTTTATACTTGATAAATTTAGGCATTATCTAATTCCTTATTTCTTCTTAGCGGCTTCGCGTTTGAAAGTTTGTACAAGGTCAAGAATGCTTGATACGCGGATGTCATCGTAAACGTTAGTGAACCCTAAACGCTCACCCTCACGTTTGCGCTTCTCAGCAAAACGTGCTTTACGAACTTCACCTGTAAGTGACAGCTCTCCAATGAAAACCGTGTTCTCCGCTGGTGGTTCATCCAAATAGGAAGACATGATTGCCGCAGCAATAGCAAGGTCAACGGAGGAGTCTTTGACAGTCATACCTCCTGTTGTGGAGACATAAACATCTTTGTCACCAATTTTCAAACCAGCATACTTTTCAAGAATAGCTTGAATCATGACGCAACGCTGATGGTCAAGACCGTGACTAATTTTCCTTGGGTTAGGTAAAGGAGAAGTTGTTACAAGAGCTTGAATTTCAATAGGAAGCGCACGCTGGCCTTCAATAAGGACAGAGGTTGCGTAGCCTGTAACCTCATCATTGTGTGGGTTTGTGAAGAAGCCAGAGGGGTCACTGATTTCGATGAGACCCGTCTCAGTATGTTCGAAACAACCAATCTCATCAGTTGCACCATAACGGTTCTTAATACCGCGAAGGAGGCGCAGTGTTGTGTCTGTTGATGCTTCCATGTAAAGAACAACGTCAACAAGGTGTTCAACAGTACGGGGACCAGCAACGTTACCGTCTTTAGTGATGTGACCAATCAGGATGGTTGGGATGTTCAATCGTTTAGCTAGGGTTGTGAAATCGTTCGCAACTTCAACAACCTGTGAAGGGGAGCCGACTTTACCTTCTGATGAACCAGAAACCATGGTCTGAATGGAGTCAACTATGAGAAGGTCAGGCTTCTCATCATGCACCGCTTCAATGGCATTCTCTAAGTTAGCTTCGGAAAGGATGAGAATGTTGTCATGGTCGGAGCCAATACGAACATGTCGGGAAGCAATCTGTGATTCGTTTTCTTCACCTGAAATGTACAGAACTTTTTTACCTTGCGCCGCGATAGCTTGTGAGACCATACCTAAAATGGTTGATTTTCCAGCTCCGGGTGGGGCCGCCAGTAGAACGACAGCTCCAGATACTAAACCTCCACCAAGCACACGGTCAAACTCCCCAATGTTAGTTTTTAGACGTGCTTGTGTTTTCTGGGTGAGGATGTCTTTGACAGCAGTTGGCTTAGCGCCGGTTGCTGCTTTCGCTGCACGTACTGATGAACCTGCAGAACCTACTATTGCGGTAGCGCTGATTGCTACTTCCTCAATGGTTGCCCATTCATCACATTGTGTACATTTACCAGCCCATTTAGGGTATTTGGCTCCACAGTTCGAGCATTTCCATTCAGTTGTCTTAGCCATTTACTTCTTCCAAAAATTTGATGATGTCTGCGAGTTCCGTTTTGTAACGTGGCTCTAAGTTGTTAACCCATTCAGGTGGGAAAATGTTTCCTGTGTGAGTTCCAAGCATTGCCCCGCCAATAGCGGCAATGGAGTCTGAATCGCCTGAACTGTATACAAGGCGTTGTAGGCCGTAGGTTGCATGTTCTGAGTACACGTCAGCTACTGCTAACGCATTCATTAGAGCTTCCTCTGCAATCCAACCTTCACCGAAGAAAGAGCAAACGTCAACGTTCATTGAGGTGTTTGCAAAATTGGAAAGTTTTCTATGTCCCTCTACTAGTACCGGCAGAAGCATGTGAAGCCCTTCAATGAATACAGGGTTCCATGAACCGTACCCGTATCCATTACTTAGGAACTGTTTTATAGTCTTTACCGCCCACGCTGTTAGACCTCCTTCATAAGAAGGTGTCACTTCACCATCAAATACAGCTTTTACGGCTAATGCGGTTAGCGCTGCTGAGGAAAGAGCTAATGGGTGTGAATGGGTTGTTTCTGATTGGAGGATAGCAAGGTTTGCAATTGTCTCAGTGTTGTAAGGGAGTAAGCCTAACCACATGGCTCGCATGTTAGCTCCACAGCCTTTGCTGTTAGGTTGCGTTCCTTCCAAACCTGTTGTGGCTGCACCGCCAAAATCAAAGGCTTTGAACTCACGCATAGCTTTCAGGCATGCGTTACCGGGGGCTCGGAAGTTATCTTTGTCATCTAGCCATATTGCGAAACTGCGGGCGAAAGCTAGACGTATAGCGTCACGGTTGTCTTCATTATTCGGTTCAGCTTGAAGTTTATCCACTAACGGCAGGATACTCTGTATGGTTTGGATACCATATAGTGACATCTGGGTATCATCAGTAATCATCGCATTTTGTGGAAAGGTGGGGGATGATTTGATGATGGTGTGATGGTCTGAGAATTCAGTTAGATTACCCCAAGCATCACCGAAAGCAGTGGCGTAGATTGCACCAGCAATGCGCTCCTGCTTAGTAATTGGGTTCATTTTTTCCTTTAAACTGAATGTGACCTGTGATAACTAATTGTATCACAGGTCACATTTTCAGTTCAGGTTACGCTTTTGCTTTCGCGGTGAAGATGTTCTGTAGGGTGTTCTGAGCCATACCAACACCACGACGAGTTGCCGCAGATTTTGCGTACTGCATCATCTGGGACTGTTTGCCTGTGGTGGCATGCATGATGAGCTGGTAGGTGAAGATGGCTCCAAGCACAGCTCCAATCAAAATGATGCGGTTACGCATACGCTTTTTGGCGAGGGCGAGTTTGACGCGCTCTTCTTCTGCGAGTTCTTCCTCAGTCTTTTCAAGCTCTTCAACTTTTTCTTCCAGCTCTGCAATCTCTGCATCATCTTTAGCGTTCTCAGCTTCAAGTTCTAGCAGTTCTGTTTGGGCTTCCAAAAGTTTTGTTTCTGTTTCTTCTTTGGAGGTTTCAAGTTCAGCGGCACGACGCTGAGCTTCCTCTAAAGCAGCTTCTGGACCTTCGGCAGCTTCAATCTCACGCAAAGTCTTACCAGCATGACGTTGCCATTTACGGTGTTCGTTTGCAACTGCAAGGATTTCTTCGGCACGTTTCTGTGCTTCTTCATCTCCTGCTTCGATAGCATCATCAATGTTCTTTTGAAGCTCTTCTTGACCGAGAGGGGTAGAGTAGTAATCGAACTTGGCTTGTTCAAGTTTATCTGACTGCTCTTTAGCAGCATCAACAAGACGCTGATGCTTATGCTGATGGATGATGTCAGATTTGTTCAGGTCTTCTTCTTTGAGAAGAACATCAGCATATTTATCTTCATATGCTTGTAGTTCATCCGCAGCCTTCTGTTGGCGGCGTGCGACAATGTTAAGGGTGTCTTGGGCATAATGGGAGCATCGAGGTCCAGCGAGTTTACACATAATCCATATCTATCGGAAGGCACACAAAAAATGTCCCTCCGTAGACTAGTTTACGGAGGGACATTCTCTTATTTAGACTGCTCAGTTACACCGTGACAGGGTACTGGGAAAGAAGGTCATAGCAGTCTTCCCAATTATCAACCCGTGGTCCTTCAAGATGTCTGTTGTAAAGAGCATCAAAAATGATGTAAGGGCGGTCAGCTTTCTGGAATGCAATGATGTTCTCAGGACTGTCATCAATGTAAACATCAGCGAACACATCCGTCTTGCGAGCGGTGAACATGATGTCCTTGTAAGGAATTTTGTTCTTGTCCAAAGACCATGCCGTGTCAGCAACAACAATTGCATGCTGACCGCCCTTGACGAACCGTGAGGTGATGACACGGATGTGATGACCTGCTGCGGAAAGCTTGTTGAGGGCGGCGGAAGCACCATCAAACATTTCAAGCTCACGGTAGATGCCGTTGTTCACAGCATCAACATGGAACTTCTTGAAAGTTTCGAAACTGTCAATGTCAGACCAGTTCGTGAAGTTGTAGGTGTCAGGGTTGGGGAACCTTGCAAGGAACTCATCCTCAGTAAGGTTCAGACCCAGAATTCGGATAATGTGCCTTGCAATGGCGTGGTTGTAGATTACAGTGGTGCCATCAAGGTCTAGTCCAATAATTGCCATCAGTTAGTTTTTCCTTTTCTTTCTGATATATGTTCTCAACTGTACCAGAAAGATTTCAGAAAAGCAAAGTGTTCCACTTTTGGCGTGTTAAATAAGGTGAGGGTAAGACCTTTTTATTTCTGGTCTTACCCTCACCTTGAAGTTTGTGGGAACTTAGTCGTTACCGATACCACCGCTGTTCTGCTGAACAGTGGTGATGATAAGTGAACTCTCACCCGTGATGATAGGTGAAGCGTTTGCAGCGGAATCGCGTGCAAGCTGCGGGGCAGCGGCAGCGAAGATTGAGGCAGCGATAGCGGCGACAAGCGCGGCACCAGCAATGCCTGAGATAGCGGTACGGTTGTTGGTGATAACAGTTGACATGATGTGTGTTTTCCTTAGTGTAAATGTCAGAGCCAAGTGTGTGTGGTAGCTCTAACTTGTTTTGGTGTGTATCCCAATACTAGCAGGTTATACCGATACGCACAACTTTTTATTCATCATTTTTTACCTAAAAATCCGCATAGAATCAAGGGTTTTAAAGAATTGTGGAAACCTACAACAGAAGAACTGGAGAGTTAGGACAAACCCACCAAACCTCCAAAAACACTGCAAAAGAAAAGGAAATGTGCTGTCAATGTCAGACCAGTTTGCTTTTGTCTTACCTGTCATGTAAAGTTATGAGTAGAGAGACGGTTGAAAGGTTCAGCCGCTAAGGAGAACGATTACTGTGGCCATCGCTACTACTATCACCAACAAGCTGTCGAAGCGTCAGCGGAGCCTACTCAACATTGCTGTCAAGGCTGCTGGGGCAAGTGAGCTGAACCAGAAGCATGGTGCTGTTGTTGTCAAGTCAGGCAGCGTCCTCTCCATCGGTGTCAACAAGAAGCGCAACTATGACATGGTTCGCGCCGCCAAGGTCTACTCGAAGCATTTCACCGTCCATGCTGAGATTGATGCCCTGTCGCGGGTGGCTGACCCTGCTGGCGCAACCATTTACATTGCGCGGGTGAACACGGACGGCGAAGAGCGTTACTCCGCTCCCTGCGAGAATTGTGCAGAGGCTCTCCGTAAGGCTGAGATTAAGAACATCATTTACACAATTTAATTTACTGGGACTTTACTAAACGAAAAACCGCTGTTAGGCGTACAAGCTGACAGCGGTTTCCTTTGTTTAACAGGGTTTCATCACCGTTCTAGTGAACATAAAAAATTCAACAGAAGAAAAACTTATAGAAAAATGATGCCGATACTTCAATCCTGTTACGGTTAAGGAAATTCAGCCGTTAGTCATAGACTTGTAACGGAAATCATACGGAACAAAAAACTTACATACGCAACGCTCACCCATACGAAACTCACTTCATAACGAAGCCTTGACTTGATTAGTCGTAGGAGCGAACACATAGTTGATACCGTAGGCATAAGCCACGACGATCAGACCCTGACAGGCTAATCGAAGAGATACAACGGTATGCGTCCACCGGGTGGTTCCGGGTGTAGAGAGAGCGAAAGCAGTAAACTGCCTCGAATAGAGGGTGTGTAGTCAAGGCAGACCGAACGCACTTCTTCATCGGAAAGGAAGCTTGAATTCCTACCCTCTTATATAGCCGTGCTGATTGAAACTCTTTCAATAGAACTTATACATACTTAACTTACTTCTCAAACTTACTCAAAAACCTTAGTTCTCCCTCGCTTCCCTAAAAGAACTTTACCCTCTTTTTCGGAGCGAGGGGCTTTGGTACGTTAACGAGACATGTTCCCTTTCAAAGTTCCCACCACACATATGCCTTCAATTCAGTTAACAACAAGCTAACAAAAAAGAAAGAAACATTGTGATTGGTTATACATAATCAACCACAGAATAACTTTACTCACTCTCTTAACTTTGTTAGCAAATGTTAACATGCTTAAACCACGCTTAATTTAAGAAAAACTCAAAATTTTTCAAAAACTGGAAGTTTGCAAGAAGGTTTACATGGAAGAGGATGGTGTTGTCTATAAACAAGTTACGTTTTACACCTACATTTTAGTTTTTTCAATAAAGTAAACTTGTCTGTAAACTGAGGTAAGCAAGGTAAGCTCTTTCGACTCTAGAAAGGATGACCGTATTTCCTATAAATTTGAAGTCTTTTGAGAAAGGTGAAACCTTCTTTATATCAAATCCTGATTTGGTTACGGCCTAACGCCTCTTTGATAACAACTCTTCACCAATACTGCTTTTGCTACAATGATTGAATCGTAGCAAGTAAACCTTGTAAGCAGCGTAAGCCTTGTTAAAAGGAAAAGAAGGGTTGTGTCACTTGCCGTGCATCTGGTTCCGTGCCATGGCTTCCTCGCGCAGGGTCACTCGCGCCGCCAAATGTTCCGCCGCGTTTTTTTTCGGGGCAGGTTCAGTCACGGTGCAACCACAGTTGCTATGGCGCAACTTTAGTTGTCGCTCTCCACACGGATGGGAACCACTTTACCCCAAGTGTCTAGGTTCTCTTTCGCTTTGAGGAGTGTTCGGTCTCCGTATTCGCCATCATAGGTGACTATGCAGGTGAGCCAGCGGGTGCCAGCTTTCTTACTTTTTGGTTTCTCTTTAGGGAAATCGTCCACTAGACCATCAGTGAATAGTATGGCAATATCAACACCCAGTTCTCCAAGTTTTATATAACCGGGTGTCATCGCTGTTCCGCCACCAACACGGGATTGGGCGAGTGCTTTTTTGGGGTCATTGACAGGGTAAACTTTATCTGCTTTCACATCAACAGCGAAAGCTTGGATTTCTTTACCGCGAACTCCGACTGACTTCATGATGTTTCCGAGCTCGTCAAGGATTAGCCCAAGCTGATGCAGGTTTGAACCTGAGGTGTCAATGGCAATACCGATGGTGGGTTTGGGCGCTTGCATACCGGGGTTCAGGAAGTCAGGTGAGTGCTGCCTGCGGGAAGGTTTTGACCTAACATAGTCAAGTTTGCCTCGCTGGAAAGCAATTGCTGCTTTAACGGCTCCTCGTAGTTCAGCACGCCAGTCAACAGGCTTGTGTGCCAGAACTTCGGAAGCCCAGCCGCGTATACTACCAGGAGCATCACCTATACCTTTTCCAGGCATGTAGTTTTGAATGTCCTCTGCGACTTGACGACGAATAATGTCTGCTCTTGTGGGGTCAACACCATCTGCTTCGTTCTCACCAAGCTGGTAGTCTTCGAAGTTTGCATCATCGTTACCTGCACCTGGACCACAACCTAGATGTTGTTTTTCTCCATGCTCAGTGTAATCTTCTTCATCATCACTGTCGCCTGAACCTGTACCTGATTTTTCATCTGTAGGTTCGCTGTCGCCATTTGGTGCGTCAGTTTTTTCTATGTCCCCATTAGGTGTTTTCTCTCCTGATGGGTCAGCGGAACGGTTAGCTTTTCCGGGGAAAGGAATTCCTTTGCCGCCCGGTTTTCCAGTACCTTCACTTGGGGTTCCCGAATCCGAAGGCTTGCCTTCTTCGGAAGGTGAACCATTCTCGGATGACTCATCGCCACCACTCTCGTCACCTTTATCTGGTTCTTTACCGTCACCTTTTTCAGGCTGTCCGTCATCCTTCTTCTCATCAGCTTTCTTATCTTGCTTCTGAGGAGACTGTTTGGGTTGAGGGGAGAACTTATCCACTACTTTAGGGTTCTGTAGAAGCCATTTCCAGTAGAACTCGAAAGACTGTTCAGCTTTTGCTCGAACGAAAGTTCCAACTCCGGGCATGATGAGGTCAGGCGGGATTAGGTCACGAATGTCATCATTCAGTTCTAAGTCGCCCGCAATGTTGGATGCAAGGTGACGGTCGAAATCATCTGGCGTTTTTGGCATCTGGGTCATGCGACCTTCATGGTCACGTAGAAGATGCCATGGTTCGTGCGCTAGGAAACCTGCGGCGTAAACAATTCCTTTGGGGATGAAGTAATCGAAGTCAATGTATACCCGCCAGTATTTGTCAACAGCCATGGTTTTCAAACCGGGTGCTGCTACAGGGGTGAGGCGGAAGAAAGCTCTTGCGATGTAAGGCTGACCTAGCTTGGAGTTTGTTACTCGAACAAGTAGCTGCCTGTAGAACTTTTGTTCTTCATCAGTAAGTTTAACGCGAGACTTTGTTGCCACGTACAACCCACCAACTTTCCTAAAATATGTGAACTCCTAAGTGTATCGCATAACCAGAACTAAGTCAAGGAACAGGGAAATAGTTGAGTGAACCTATTGTCTTCACATGTCCGATGTGGTAGAATTGGTTCGAGTAAAAAAGGATTAATTGATTACATGAAACCACATGGTGTAGCAGAACGCTTCAATAAGCAGGTCGAGGATGACCAGACGGTTAAAATGACAATTGATGCTGATGGCATGGATTTCATCATGCAGAGGCTCACTAACCTTTATTCCACTCCTGCTTTGGCAGTTCTCCGCGAGTACCTTTCCAATGCCATAGACTCTCATGTCAAATCTGGCACAACCGCTCCTGTGAAAGTACACATCCCCACTACTGGCGGGTCCAGTTTTGATAAAGGAGCTTCTTTAGACCTCATTATTGAAGACTTCGGGTTAGGTCTTTCAGAGGATGAGATTAGAAACATCTACGCCCGTTATGGGGCTTCAACTAAACGTGACAGTAACCTTGAAATGGGTGGCTTCGGGTTAGGGTGCAAATCAGCTCTTGCCGTCACCGACAGTTTCATGCTGTATGCCGTAAAAGATGGTGTTCGCACTGTAGCTAATGTTGGTAAAACGGAAACAGGGTCAGGGTTCGTTCGTATTCAGTCATCTGAACCAACGGATGCTCAGAATGGGGTCAAAGTAGTTATCCCTATTCCTGTAGAGAATGTCAGAAACCTTTACACGGAATCTAACCTTGGTCGTTTCGGCATGAAAATGTTTGCTGGTTTCAGCAACAGCCAAGTAGATGTTGTTTTCGGAACAGCTAAACGTAAAGTAGTTTTTGAGAATGTACACGATAAGAGTTTCAATCAGATTACCAATGGGTCTGGTCTTATTCTGGGGTGGGTTTCCAAAGAACCTACTAAACCTCGCACCGTTACAAACTATGGCCGTTCTACCGCTGAGAAGATTGAACCTAACGTCACCGTTCTTGTTGGCGGAGTAAGCTATGTTGTGAAACTGGACGAGGTAAAAGATGACAGCAACATCCAGAAATTAGCTAAATACAATTATGATGTTTACCTGAACCTTCCAATCGGTTCTGTTGAACTCACCCCTTCCCGAGAAGATTTTATTTATTCTGCTCGCACCATCAACGCTATTTCTGCCGTTGCTGAGCAGACATCTAATATTGTGGCCTCTCAGGTTCTTGCAAAAATTGGCACACAGGCAACCCGTAAAGGTGCAGCTATTGCCTACGGTATGGCTTTGCAAAACAGTTTCTGGATGCATAAAGATGTTAGATGGCAGGGAGAAGTTATCCCCACAATTGTGGACTTGGAAGGGTTCTCTAAAATAGTTAGAACACCTAAGAAACGTGCTGCTCAATACCACTCAAAGGCTGGTTCAGAACTCTCTTTGCAGATATGGTATGAAAGTAAAAACTATGGTGTCAAAGTAGGTAACTCGAATTCCAGTGAAATTGTTCATGGTGTTGAGAAACGTATTACTCAAATGTCTAAAATGTTCTTGGGTGAAGACTCTAACCATTCATTTACGGTTCTTATCCAGAATGATGCAGTTGACAATAAATGGGTAACTGATGCAATCATCTATCGCACTTTGTCAGAAATTGATGAGGAGCTGAAAACTTATCGCGCTAATAAACGTGAAGCGGCAAAAGCTGCTAATGGTGGGGTTACTGCGACTGCTACTAGTAAGCAGTCGAAAACAAGCAACTATTTTGTTTTCGACTGCTCAGAGCCTATCCCCACACGCCCAGACAATAGAACTGCTATTAGTTTGAAACTCCAATCTGTGCATGTCAGTACACTGAATGCGAAAGATGTTCTATATGTTCATGCCAGCGAAACATCCATTTCGGCTTTGAAAAATTCGGTGCCAACAAGTTTTCCTTCACAGAAGGATGTCGAGTGGGTCAGGGAGTACACACCATATCTTTCCGAGTTCACTAAATATTTCCCTGATAAGAAGCTTGTGATGATGAAAGGCAACCAGTCTTTGGCTAAGTTCAAAGATGCTTTAGGTGAAGGCGCACAGGAAGCTGGCGCGGCAATGGTTGCAAAACTCCGAACAGAATCTGCTGATGCTACCCGTGAAATCATGAACTATAAAATTGCGGTCAAAGTTCATGACGACTACTATCTGTCATCTTTTGTAGTCTTTCTGAACCTTCTTACAAAAGAAGAGCAGAAAACGCTGCCAACTTCTCTGGCTAACCTACTTCCTTATGTAACTCCTCATAAACCAGCTCTTAGTAACTTAAATGACCGTCTCAAAAAATGGGGCATCAAGCATCCTTCTGTAGATGAAATGGCGACAGAGAAGTTCAAAGAGTTAAAGAAAGTCTCAACCGCGTACCCTCTTCTTGCTTCCATGCATTCAGGTGAAGGTATGAAGAAAAATAAACTGCACATTCTTGACTACGTTCGTGTAGTTCCGCCAGCAGACAACCATTGACCTATCTCCTCCGGTGTGATAACCTATGTGGAGCACAAAATATTTGAAAGGCATCAATTTTGAGCAAATTTATTGGGTCCTCCGCCCAAGCAAAAATGCTGATTTCGTTAGTTCTTAACGCAATCAAAGCAAAGATTACACCCATCCTTTGGGGTGAACCTGGTGTAGGTAAAACTTCTCTCATTGAAGCCATTACTCGCATGCTAGGAGCTCGGGAACCTGTTGTGGTTCTAGGTAGCGGCATGGACCCCAGTGACGTGCTGGGTATCCCCACATTAGGTAAAGACGCTACTGGTCGCCCTGTTGTGAACATCACCCCTCCATGGTGGTATGACGAAATTATGGAGCAGGTTCGACTGTTCGGTGTTGCCGTCCTGTTCTTTGATGAAGCTTCCAACACAGTTCCTGCTGTTCAGGCTCCTCTCCTCACCGTTATCCAATCTCGTCGTGTTGGTCCTTACAAAATTCCTGATGAGGTTCTGATTATCGCAGCAGCTAACCCGTCCAATCAGGCTGCTGATGGTTGGTTACTGTCTCCTCCTATGGCTAACCGTCTCGCACATATCAACTATGTGCCTTCCATTGACGACTGGTTTGAGGGTATGCTTGTAGCATGGAATCAGGATGATGTTCCTGCGGCTGAGTACACTCTTCGTGAAACTATTGTTGGTTACTTGCGTCAGAATGATGATGAAATTCAGAAAATTCCTGAAACGCCCGAAGAGGCTGGTCTGGCTTGGCCTTCCATGAGGTCATGGGATAATGCTGCTCGTTATGTTTCACTTTTTGATGATGCTTATACTGCAAGGAAAGCTATGCAGTCTTTGGTTGGTGAACGGGCTGAACAGCTTTACTCTAAGTGGGTGGAGGAATTGGAACTTCCGCCTTATGAGCTGGTTCTTGCGAACCCAACAGAGTTCAAATGGAAGACGTTACGCGCTGACAGGACACACATGTTCCTCTCGCTAGCTATTCGCCGTATGACTATCCTGAACTATAAAGAAACTTTGGCTATGTTCAGTGCGGCAAGCGAACTTGGTGGTAAAGTTGACATCTGTGCAGCACTTCTAACTACCCTGACACGTAAGCTTAGCGAGGTGTCACAGGAGGCAGGTGTACCCACTGATAAGGTTGCAGTAGCACGCCTTGCTCAGGTTTACGGTAAAGATGTTGGAGAAGCTTTACAAGAGAGCTAAAGAATGAGATATGAAGAAGGGCAGAGATTTTATTATCTCTGCCCTTCTTCATATGCCGATTTTAGCTGTATGGCAGATACAAACCCTAACAGTGTGAAAGAACTAGTTGACCGTTTGGTTTCACTGGAACGACAGAATGAGATTTTGGCGAAGAAGAACGCTGTTTTGTTGGAACGACATAACCAGATGAAAGGCATAGCCGCTAGCTTGTTAAGCCGGTCAACCCGACAGAATACTTTCACCAACGTTCAGGTTCGTGAATGGGGTCACCAAATATTAGGCGTTCTGAACTCAGAGAAACGCCCTAAAGACTTTAGGAAGTAAACCAGCTTGAACTATCAGGTTTAGAGCTGGTATCAATCCATGTGATAGGCGCAGCTTTGTAAGTGCGAACAAGCTTTCCTGCCTCGAACTCTTCTCGGGAGTAGTTCTGCAAATCATCTAACCGTAGAACGGATCTAACTTCCCAAGTTTTTGTGAAAGCGAAAACATAGTCAGGGAACTGTTTGGAGAGCTCCCTGACATTATTCTCCTCAGACACCTCTAAACCCCAAATTCCAGTAGGTAATATGATGCGAGTTTCGTTGATGATGAAACTGAAACGGCGGGCCTCTTCATCAAGGTTGTCCTCACCAACAATTTTCACTAAAGCCTTCTGAACTTCTTCAAGCTGCTCAATAGTAAGGGTGTCATTGTTGATGGTTAGTTCGTAGAACATGTAAAAATCCTTAGTCTTTGTTGGCGCTTCCCAACAATACTTCTTATGTGCTTATTCTACCTTATTTCAGTGCAGAAAGGAAGACTTGGGCAGTTGACTGGTACTCGATTATAGGATAGAATTAGAGGGATAATCAAAAGGAAGTATGTTTCGTGCGAATTACTGAAGGTGAAGTCGTTTTCGACTATGAGGACGTACCCTCTGTAGTTGCTTTACAGAACTCTGCTCTGGATACTGGTGTTCCTGCTGAAAGCATCGAAGCTATTATTGCAAATACTCAGTCAAAAGATTTTGGAACCAATGAAAGTCGTTGGGTAGCAGCCCTTTATGTAAATGCTCTTATTTCAGGTAAAACTTTTGATGACCTTATTCAGCCAGTTAAAATTTCTGGAGGTAGGTTAGTTAGGGAAGAGCGTTTCAATGCTCAGCTTGCTCGGTTCTCTGAGCCGGACCCCATAGCTTTCTTCTTCTGTAAATTCCCTACCCTTCAACTCAGTGGAGTTAGTGCCTCAAATAATGGCTCCTCTCCAACCCATGAGGAGCTTGCGGACTATTATGCACTCATTAGGTCTCTGTATCCTGCTGAGATGCTGACAACAGTTACAGCTATGATGGCTGATGATATTGTGCAGCCCATATCCCCAGTTCTTTTGCAGAAGACTTTGAAATTGCAGAAAGAGTTGATTGTGGAGGGTGAGGTTCTACCTTTACGTCAACTGCGTATATGTGCGGCGATGTGGAATGCCGATGAAGTTGTCCGTCTTCTTGTGAATAAGATACCGTTGAATGAAGCAGTTGAGATGGTTGTTCAGGGTGCAACTGATGTGAATGAGATTATCCAGTTCAAGAATGACATCCCTCAGATTTGGTTGGATGAGATTTTCAACTTTTAACGGAATAAGGCAACCTGCGGTGAAACTTAATGCAGGTTGCCTTATTCTTTAGAAGAAGCACGGCGAATGACCACTCGATATATTTTGCGCACTAAGGCTTAATGAGTTTCATTTGCGGTTTCGCGTGCTCTTTGAAGTTTATGGATGAAATGGCGTGGCTTTATTACTTGTGGTAGCCCCGCAGATAGTAAGTTGATCTATTCGATAACTTCTTCTTCTCGGCTCATGATAGCCCGCCTTTCAAGCTGTTTGTTAAGTACAATATCGGACACCATAACAGATGTTGTGTATGTTTTATGAAAGAAAATGTGGTAGAGTTTGAATATGAAAATACCTGTCGGTTACATCACCACACCAGTCTATAAAGTGAAGATTGATGACATCCTTCACATCCATGGTGAAGTGATTGATGTTTTCGAAAGTGAGCATAGGGTCTTCTTTGATGAGGACACCGAACAGAGGTTCATTGCCTCAACTGTAACTCTTGTTTTCCTGTCATGGGATGGTGAGCCGGTGCTGATGGATTTTGGTCACACAGAATATGTAAGGGTTCTGAAATATGCGAAGGTGAAAGATGGGATGAAACCCCGCCGAATTTTCCCCAAGCATAAAGTTGGTGCTGTGGCACTTGACCCTATTTCACAAAGACCTAAAGAAATCTAAAGATGTTCTTAGTGGTTCGATTTTATCCAGAATTGTTTTCTTGCTTCGGGTGTTCACTTCAAGAACAGTAGAACCCTGCCATCCAACTTCTTTCAGGATGGCGTACACATCTTTGATGGGCATTTGACCTTGACCGGGTAGTAAATGTTCGTCAATTATTGAGTCACCTTTGAGTTTATTACGCACTGTTCCGTCACATAAGTGAATGACTTTTATTTGCGCATGATGTTTTTTGGCTACATCAATAACATCTAATCCTCCGGCTGCTGCGTGGGAGAAATCTAGGGTGAGCGATTTTACGTTCTCTGTTGTCTCTTTCCATGAGGGTCCGTAGATTTCAAACTGTTTGGAACGGGCAGACCAGGGGAACATGTTCTCAACTGCTATATTCAACCCGCTGTCTTCTTCTAAATCTGTAATTACTTGTAGGAAGCGTTTGGCATATGGGTTTTTAGCGAATGGCGGGTGAACAACAATGCTAGTTGCCCCGACTTCTTTTGCCAACTCAACAGTTTTATGAAGTTTGTATTCAGGGTTTGTTCCCCAGACGAACTGGCAGGCGAGTAAAGTCGGTGCATGTATTGAGGTTACTGCAATTTCATGTTTGTCAGACAATGCTTTGATGAAGGAGCCAGTCTGACTGTTTTTGTCAGGTGTCACCATCACTTCTACACCATCATATCCTAGCCTTTTCGCTAGAACGAAAGAGGCTGAAACTTTGAGAGGGTTCACAGAGGATGAGGATAAGCTCAGCGGAAGAGCGTTGGGTGTATTCAAGACAGAGCTTTCTTTATGCATTCGTTATCTTTTTGCGTAACGAATATCGGTCTTACAGCCATATTCCTTGCAATAGAGGGGAAGCGGAGACGATAACTCATGGGTAGGACTATTTTAAAGGGATGTGAAGCTATGGTAAGAAATGCGGATAGCTCTCATCGTCTTGCCGTGCAGGTGAGTGGTTATGCTTTCCTTAGTGAAGTTCTAGGCTCAATTGCTTTAGGGTATATGTTGTTCAAGACATATGAAGCTTCTATTAATGAAACACTCAACCCTACGTTTGCGGTGGCTGTTGTTCTCCCGTTTGCTTTGATAGCTAACATTCTCTTTTTCTTAACTTTGCTGCTTAGTTGTGTGGCGTTAGGTTATTCACGGGAGAATGATTTTATAACCAGTTTTGGGTTCGCATTAGGTGGATTTATTGTTCTGCTATCAGGTTCAAGTTTCCTGTATTACGTTATATCTCAGTAGTTTTCGTCAAAGTGACGAAAATAAGCCGATTTTTATAATTAAGATACAATGTAAATAAGGAAGGAAGCTAACCCATGGCACCTAAAACATTGAACGACATCCTTGATGCTAAGACCCCCGAAGAGCTCTTCGGGCGCAAGGAAGACCCCAAACGTGCCCAGAAGCGCTTTACCGCCCTCCTGCGACTAGCGCACCCTGACATGAATTTGAAGCGCTCAGAAGACGCACAGAAAGCCTTCATCATTGTTAATGAGATGTGGCACAAATTTAACGGAACTACAAAAGCAAAAGCCAACTCAGTAAAAACCAAAAGACATGAATACACTTTTGAAGACAAAAGATATCAGGCTGATGGTGTGGCATACTTCGAAGCAACATATGATGCTGGACATGAGGAAACGATCATCGCCTTCTCAACAACCCCAGCCGTTAATAGTTTATTCACGGAAGCCACAAGAAACTTGCGCACCATCCGCCGTGATGTTCCTGATGATTACAAAGCTTTCTTCCCCGAAGTGGTAGATATTTTCAGCTTCCAAAACGGCACCAACAACACACCCGCTGTCGCCCTCAAAGGAATGAATAGGATGTTCTCACTCCGAGAAGTTCTTGAAGACTATCCTGACGGAATTGACGGTAAAGATGTTGCATGGATTTTCCGTCGCATGCTCATAGCTTTAGGTAACACCCATGATGCGGGTTACATCCATGGTGGTGCTAACCTTGACAGTTTTGTCATTTTCCCTGAACTCCATGGGTTAGTTTTGAAAGACTGGCAATATTCAGTTCCTGTAGGTGAGCCAGCTAAAGCTTTAGCAAAGAAAGCAAAAGATATCTACCCAGCATACGTATTTGAGGGGGAGCCTTTGAAAGCTGAGCTTGATATTCAGATGGCTGCGCGTACAGCTTTGCTACTACTGGAAGACGCTGCACCTAAACGTGTCCGCACTTTCCTCAAAAGCCTAAGTCAATACCCGATGAAAGTTGCAGCAGAAGCTCTATATGAGTTTGATGAAATGCTTGTTGATGTTTACGGTGGCAGGAAATTCCATGAATTCAAAATGCGTAGAGCATAACTAAAAAAAGAAGGACTTCTCATACAAGAGAAGTCCTTCTTTTTTTAGTTCATCTGTGTTTACAGGTTATTCCATTCAGCATCGCCACGCCAGATGCAGTCCACTGAAACAACCTTAGTGTTTTCCTCGTCTTCGAAAACTACTGTAACGCCGTTAGCGGGAATGCCCTCTGCATCAATAACTTCGGTGCAGTCTGCCGTGATGTCTCCGTAGGTTGCCTTGCAAGGCTCTCCCTCGGCGCATTTAGCGTCAATAGTGTACTCGTCAAACCGCAGCTCATTGGCGGCAAGAGTGTCCTCTTCTACTGCCTTCTCTGTGGTGACGCTGGCAGAAGCCTGCTCGTAGGCGGCTGAGCATCCAGTGAGGCTGAGCGTGACGACGATGAGGAGGAAAGGTGCAACCTTCAAAAAGTTCTTCATTCTGGGTTCCTTAGTGTGTTTTATGTGTGTGTTACTTTGTGTGTAAGAAAAGTCTACCAGCTTTCTGATGAACAAAACAACCTGAATAGTCAGTTTTTGGACTTTCTAGGTTTCCTACAAAAGGTTCAGATATCAGTTGTTTACTATGATTTAGCCTATAGTGGAAGAGTTATAACAGAAAGCATAAAACCCTCATGGAAACCCAAGCCGATGATTTTCTCCTCCTTACGAAAGAAGAACTCAAACAGAAAGTATCTGATGCGATACCCGAAGATTTAGAGGATACTTATTTCCATGTAGAGCCTTTGACACCTGAAAGTAACCCTGTTTACAAAGAAGCGAAGAAATATTCAGGCGACCATCAGAGAACGCATTCACGGATTGTAAAAATTCAAACTTGGGTTTTCCCAGCGCTTATCCTACTGCCAGCAGGATTAGGGATACTTTTCCAGTATGTGAATATTTTGCCTGTTCCAGAACTCTTTCCCCCGTTCTGGTTTGTACTTTCACTCATGTTCACCATGGTATATTTCTGGTTCACAGGACGTATTTATCGTTGGAGAGCAAAGAAATTTGATGCAAACCTCACTTACATTTACACCGTCGCGGAAAACCTTCGCCATGAACGCGCTTCTCGATGGGCGCGCACCCATTATAAGCTCCCTAAAGGCACCATTACTTGGAGTGTATACAGTGAATTCAGGTTAGATGACACTGAGTATGATTGGGTTGAAACTGGTGATGATAACTGGCGTTTACGAGAAGTTTCTACTGGCGAAGAAGTACCACAGGTTACCTAGGAGTGTAAAGCTTCCCCTGTGCAAGTAGTTTACCTGCGCGAGCCTCTTCCCCACGACATACTTTAGATTGTACGTAATATAGTCGAGTTTTACTTCCCCATGCGTAAGCTATGCAGTCAGCGTTCTGTTCCATGCCTTTAGTACCCTTGGCTTTGTAAACTTTATTCATCTGTTTCTGAAAACCATTCCAGTCGGTACTGTAAAGCTTCCATTGACGCATGTGAGCACACTCATGTAAGGCAACTTGTTTGAGATGTGCTGCGGGAATTTTTGTGTACATTCTCATGATGTCTGCTTGCATGTAAGCCTGACCCCATAAACCTTTCTTACCTAACCCTTTATCAAATTCTACCATCGTCGTTGGGCAGTAGCTTTTGACAGTGTTCCAGATTTTCTTAGCAGTGCCTTTATAACGGTAAGGGTTGACTATTTTTACACTTGAAGTGACGCTGTATGACGGAGAGTATCCTTCCATCTGAAGGTATGCACGATATTTGTATGTGGCATTTACAGCATTCTTCGTGCCCTTAGGAATGGAAAACTTTATAAGGTTGCCGGTGCTATCATTCACCTCAATTGTTTGTATAGTTTTCCATGTTTTATTAGTTGTACGTTGTATCTGCACAGTTCCATTTGTAAGGGGATTATGAATGGAATATGAAATGACATTCTCTTTCCATGGAACAGCTTTAGTAAGAGGTGCTTGGTATTGAACTATTCTTGATGTTGAGATTGTTCGGGTAATAGTTTTTACTGGGCTGGTAGCATCTGTGAAACCTTCAATGGCGGGAACATAGAAACGCCAGTCGGTGCTGACACCATCAGCTTTAATTTGGAAGGTAAGTCTGTTGCTCATCTCAGAGCTTTTGGCCTCATAGTCATCCCATGTTTGGGTTTTCGGGTTTAATCTTTGCAGAATTACTGTTCTTGGTTCAGTTTGTGTAAGCGTTGCGCTGATAAATAACGTAAACCGTGAACCGTAGACGTAGGGAGAAGTGTTATGAAAGGAAGTGCTTTCAAAAGTTGTTTGTTGTAAAGGTGGTGGGATTTCTTCTGCGCTAGCTGGTGAACCAAGTGTTAGAACAAGCAGAAAGGCGGTAATGGACATAAATATTGGTTTCAGTAGCTTCACTTTTATGGCTATTGGTCTACCAGTCCAGTTTTTGATAAAAAGCCCTCCAAACAGGGGTTTTTGAGGCAAAACACAACGATATGTTTTATTTTTTGCTAAATTTTGAGACATGAAAGCTTGCCATCTTTCTGATTTATAGATGAAAAAGTTTATTTTCGTCACAATGACGAAAAATGAGCCGATACTAAAATCAGTGGTAAAATAAAACCAACAACAAAGCATCATCCGATGAAAGGAAATATCATGGGCCTTGGATCATGGAGCGCGAGCTCTTACAGTAAATCAACCGCTTCAAAAATTGCGAGCGGAACCACGTTCGGTTACGACAGTACCGCACGAAGCACCGGACTTTACAAGGCTCATGAGAGCCTAGACCCCACCGTGAAAAACGCTGACGGCAAACAAATTCGTGAATCACGAGACAGCGTAGACCACCCGAACAGCGTGCCAATTGTTGTCGGCTTCGACGCAACAGGTTCCATGGGTTCAGTTCCCCGTGTAGTTCAGAAGAAACTTTCAGGACTTTTCGGCCTTCTTACCCGTAAAGGCTATGTGGAAGACCCACAAATCTCAATCACCGCTTACGGTGACGCCGAGTGCGACCGCGTACCTCTACAGATTTCACAGTTCGAGTCAGATAACAAAATTGATGACAACCTTGACAACCTCTTCCTCGAAGGTGGTGGTGGAGGTAACGGCGGTGAAACCGCTTCACTCCTTTGGTACTACCTAATCAACCACACTGCAACAGATGCGTGGGACAAACGAGGCAAGAAGGGTTACCTTTTCGTAATCGCTGATGAACGAGCACTTGACCTTAAGCTTCATGGGTCAAGCAGTTCATCGGAGTGGACGAAGTAGTAGGTGACATTACCGCAGCAGGTCTAGCAAAAGACTTGAAAAAGAAATGGGATGTCTACATTCTTCTTATTGACAACAGCTCAGCCAAATGGCAGGGTTCCGAGAAACAGTACACTGACCTGTTCGGTAAAGACCACGTTCTCATCGTTGAAAACCCAGAAACCATTTCCGAGACCATCGGAGCTGCCCTTGGTCGTCTTGAAAACGGTGACCTTGATGATGACGACCTCATCAACGACATGGTATCACTTGGTTCCACCAAGAAAGATGCTATCGAAGCTGCGAAAGCTGTAGCTCGCATCGGAGGCGGTGGCCGAGGAACCCTTGCAACAGGAAACGTCAGCCTTGCAGTTGACACTGACGATGCACCACTAATTCCCTAATAAGTATAAAAGTAGTTGAGGGGAGTTAACTTAGGTTGACTCCCCTCAACTATTGAAACCAGAGCATAAATCTGTTAGAATAGGACAACCATGACGACTACACATTTCACTCCCGCAGAGTATGAGAAAATGCTTGTAGAAATTGTCATCCCCAACCTTGACCATCCTCGGCTTGAAGCAATATTCAAAATGCCGTACTCATTCAAAGATAAATACACGAACCCCGTTTTCTTGAAAGAAGTGATCAAAGAAATCAACGGGGAAACCATTATCATGGTTGTATTCACCTCTGATGCTGGCGAGCTAGCTACATCACTGCAAGCGTTCACTGAACCTGAAAAAGAACTAGAAAGAAATATTCAATATCTTCTAGATATAAGGAAACCATAAGCATGAAAAACAACGACATTGTTATAGGACTACTTTTTGGTGATGAGGGAAAAGGCGCAACAGTTGACTTCCTCACCTCACAGCGTGAAACAAACGCTGTCGTTCGTTTCTCAGGTGGTTCCCAAACGGCTCACAATGTAATCACACCTGACGGTAGACACCACACGTTTGCCCAGTTCGGCTCAGGAACATTCAATGGTGTCCGTACCATCCTCAGCCAGTACATGCTCATCAACCCTTTTGACCTTGCTGTAGAGGGGGATAACTTGAAGCGTAAAGCCGGATGGAATGTTTTCGAAGACCTTCTGGTAAGCGAGAATGCACTCATGACCACCCCCATACATGTGGGTATCAACCGTAAGCGCGAAATCCTAAGAGGAGCAAGCGCTCATGGTTCATGCGGTCGAGGAATTGGTGAAACCCAGAACTTTGCAAATCAGCACCCTACCGACGCACCAATCATAAAAGACTTGTACAACATCCCACTCCTTCGCCAAAAGCTTGAAGCGTTATTGCGTTTCGCTACGGAGCAGGTTGGGGATATCTCTGACCTCACACCACCGATAGATGAGCTCATTCAGTCTTACACTGACCTTGCAGAAGATAATCTGTTGACTATTGTTGAAGATGAACGCATCCTCCATGAAATTGGTTTAGGTTACACTGTTTTTGAAGGTTCGCAGGGTGTACTCCTTGATGAGGATTTAGGTTTCCATCCTCACACCACATGGTCAACCACAACTCAGAAGAAAGCCCAGAAGCTACTTGCTGATGCTGGTTTAGCTCCTGCAAACACCATCGGTGCAATCCGCTCATACTTCACCCGTCACGGACATGGGCCTTTCCCAAGTGAGCAGCTCATCAATAACTATGAAGAGAAGCATAACAAGCATGGTCGTTTCCAAGGTAACTGGCGTGCAGGTCTTTTTGACATGGCACTCTTCGAATATGCTGTTCGTGCAAACGGAGGAGTTGACCAGCTTGCCGTATCACACCTTGATGTTGTGCCGCAGCAAATAGTTGCAAGGTATGCGAACCTTCCAGAGCTACCATCCGATTTCTTCAAACGTGACCGCAACAAGCAGGAAGAAGTTACTGCTACTCTAGTTGCATTGATGGGTCAGGGTGAACTGACGGACATCAGAGATGAAGCTGATTTCATTCACCAACTACAAGTCACCGCTAGCGCGCCTGTTGCTATCAAAGCTTACGGGCCTACTTGGAAGGACAGGGTTCTCGTTTGAGCGCATACACAACAGAGTATACTTCCTATAAAGTGAGTATCAAGAATGCCACCTGGACAATGAAAGTTGCCTACGTATTCGATACCGGCTACACCACTTCGTTGCAGAAGGAACGAGCCAAAAAAGTTTGGGATAAAAAGGAGTTTGCTCATCTGTATGAACTTCATACAGATTACTGGTCATATCTAGTTGAACTTATCCGTCTACTTCACGCAGAACCTTTGATACAGCAGGCTGAAGTGTTAGATGAAAAATTGGGTCTCGTTCGCCCAGCTCCTAAAACAACTTACAACTATTCTTTGCTGCGCACTCATCTGGTCAGCTTCATGAATTACCACTGCCATAAAACATATTTTGAGCGACCATCAGATGTTAAAATTGAAGACATGCCTTATGAGTTCTGGCAGACAGTCAGAGAAGTATCTGACTGGTCAGTGGTGAAAGATTTACTACATAAGCTACCCAATGATTACATGGAAAGATACCTCAATGAGTTCTTCCCCACCGTCTCTGAGGTTCAGCGTAGATCAGAACTGAAAATAATCCATAACCGCACTGAATGGGCAAATTTCCCTAAAGTGTGGATGGATGAAGTGTTCGGGTAAGAACTTACACCCAAGTCCAGCGACGTGAAGGGCGACCACGACCAGTGGAGTAAGTGTCCTCTGTCTGTCGCACCCAACCTGAGTTCTTCAAAACGCGACCAAGGTTAGAGAAGTCAACTTGAATGTCGGACTGAGGAATGATGGTTGCAAGCTGGTCGAATACACCACGGATGCTAGAAGTTGTGAAGCTTTCTCCAAGGAGCGCGCGAGTGAAATCTTTGCTATGAAGAAGTTTCTCAGAAACCAGCTCCGCTGCGTGTCGGATAATGTTGTTGTGGTCAAAAGGAAGCTTATGCTTGGAAGCTTCCGAAGCCTCATCAATAGGAATAACTTTCACTGAATTAGAGTTCTGGGGAGGGAATGTGTGACTGATTACTGCGACTTTAGCAATAGACACGGTTGCTCCGCGAGGGTCACGGTCAGGGTTGTCAAAAGTGCCCAAATCAGTAAGAAGGCTCAGATCATCATGGATGATGAAAGCTTTTCTTGTCAGTGCGCGTGCCGCAGCCTCATTAAGACGTTCAGCAGGCGTTAGAAGAACGCCAGGGAGCGCGAACTCGTTGTTGTAAGGTTCATACTGACGGCGACCCAAAATGACGTTGATTTTGGCGTTAGGGACATCCAGATAGATGGGAACGACATCAACGCTGATGTTCGGGATTTCATACTGAATGGAACTCATTTGATTGACTTTCTTTTCTAAGACGTTTACTCATTCTATCACACTTTATCGTCAAAATGAAATAAAAGGTTAACATAAACGCTCTAGAAAACCGTGAAGTAGTAAACTAGTAGTATGAGAAACTATGACGAACTCAATACAGTGGCAAGTCAAATAAACATTGACCTCATCGTGCAAGGAACACCTAACGAAGAAATAGGTACACGCGAATTCCTCAGTCACATCATCAAAGAATACGATGTCACTTTTGAATTCGCCCGTGATGTTCTATACAGGTTATTGAGTGACGAGAAAATAGAACTCACAAACAGGTACAGGGTAAAGAAAAAGACGGCAACCGCCTAAACAGTTACCGCCCTTACTTTTGATAATTACAGGTAGGAAAGTACAACTCTCCAAATAAGCCAGCTAACAATCGAGATACCAGCCACAAAGAACAGTGTCATTGACACATACTTATCCCAGCGAATCGCCTTAGCTGACAGAAGCTTCTTCCGAAGGTCAGGAAACTTAGCCGGGATAACCTTCTGAAAAATAACCAGCAGGCCACCATACACGGTGCCAGCGAATGCGAACACCGCAAGCAGAAAATCAGGGAACATTCTTATCTCTCCTCTTCAACCAAAACTTTTCTGATTATAGGTAAACTGTAACACGCACCAATGACATCCGCAAATGAAAATGGGAACCTAAGTTCATTAGGTTCCCATTTTCATGCTTCTGTGCCTACTCCGTTACAAGAACTAGAGTATTTGACTTGTTAGCGGCTTCAATCAAAGCCACATTCTCCTCCTGCCATGCAACCCACTTCGGGTTAACATAGTCACTGACGGAGGAAGGCTTCTCGATGTAAAGGATAAGGTCAATGAGGTTCAGAAACTTCCTCTTCTCATCCTTCGCATAAGGGAACGGGATAGCAGGATGCTGCCATGTCATCGCCTTATAACGCCAACCAACACGGTCAGACTTGCCGAAATGCTGGGTGTTCACACCACTGTCAATGTCAAGAATATCCTTACGGATAACATTCTCAATGTAGTGAGGGTAGAACCAGCGGGTCAGACGGTAGTAAGCGTAGCTGGAAAGCAGAGCGACTTCCTCCGTTGTTGGCATAACAAGGTCATCGTGTAGGTACTCTTCATCAGAAGGTATAGCAACTGTGACAGGGTAATACCATCGTGATGAGAAACCATGTATAACAGGCATGCGGTACTTCGTAATCCACTCATGGTCAAGAGGAACAACAATGTCAGTGAAACGTTCAACCATAATAAGGTTTCCTTAAACTTGTAGGTTAGCCGCGCAGGTAATGGGCGGAATGGGAAGCATGGGTATCCTCATGAACACCATAACGAGTAAGCCATACTCGCTCAGTGTCACTTAGCCCATCCTTGTTGACATGGCGGGTGCGAGCGTTCTCCAACTGGGTTTCCGTTGGGGTTGGAACATCCTTGTCATCATCCTGAACAGCCATCATCTTCTCCTTTAGAAATAGTTCTTTATAACAGGCTACTTCACTATATAAGGAAAGTCAACCTTATGTAGTGCTTTTCTCTTCAACGAGTAAATCTGAGCAGTTCGTACCAGAGCAAACAGTAACAGCAACTTTGTTGAAATCGAAGTCACCTGCATTAGCTTTTATCCGGTAGGCGCTCAAAGCGTAATCCGCTGTGCAAGGCTTCCCTTCATAGTCAGCAACAGTCAAAGTTACACGCCCATCTTTGAATGAAGCTTTCTTCACTGTGGGAGGACAGGAAGAACTTCCAGAAAGGGTTACAACAATGGAAGTCTTGTCTTCAAGAACGTAGCTTTGGTCAACCCCAGCAGCAGTTTGTTCTAATGTGGAAACAGTGAAACCTTTGCCTCCTGTGCAACCAGTAAGGCTCAAAGCAATAACAGCAGTAGCAAGGACGCTGAGTATAGTACGTTTCTTCATACTAGAACAATCGGTTCTTCCAGAAAGTTAGTCACGGTCAACAGTAATGATTGACAGGCGACCAACCAACACCTTTTTGTCATCAATGAACAGACATTCTTTACCCAAAGCCGTCAAAGTGCCCTCATGGGATTTTCCATCAGAATCAACAAACTTCACACCCAACCCCAAATCATTCAAAGTAAGCTGGCTTACTTGAACAGAGACATACTCAAACTCAGGTTTGATGCGAACAATCCATTCCGGCTCGTTATAGTTATCTTCAGGTTCGCTGACTGAACGTAGGTCAACGTTTCCAGCGTAAAGGAAGTCACGTAACCGTGTTACCTGCCTGAGTACAAAACCGTAATCACTGTTTGGGATGAGAATGAAATCATCCTCATTGATATCTTTCACAGTGCTAATTTTCTCAGCTCCTGCGATACTCAAAGCGATTGCTTGATAGTTGATGCGACCCATGATTTCCTTTTCTATATGGAACAATCTTACCATATTTTGTGGGAAAGAACTAGGCTTCCATCTTGTTGACTTTGTTGATTAGTTTATCCAAAAACGCTTGACCTTTACGCACCAACCAGAATTCAGAATCTGCTAACGCACCATGATTTATGTACGCTATCTGAAAACTGAAACCATGTTTAGCGTCTTCTCGCGTTACACCAAAGTTACCTTCTTGAATAATGATGATTGCGTTGTACCCTCTGGTTTTCTCATCCAGCTCACCATCCCTCACACGCTGTAACCCCACATGGAGTTTATCTTCGAAGAAAGTGTCAAAAGTGAATTTTATGAGCTCGCCTTTGTTGGCAATAAAATCATCAATATCGTTGATGAAGATGACACCCGGATGTAACACATCGAAACTAGCTCTAAATTTATCAGGGTCAGGAGCAGATAGAATGTCCTGTTCGTTAATGTTTACGAATAAATCACCGGGCATTATTTCTCTTTCCTTTTCTTGCTTTCAATATTTTTCTGCTTCAACCATGCCACCCCTGCGGCTACTTTGCGTTTAGCCCATTTGTTCAAACGGTTAGCTGCTGGAAACTCCAACCCTAAAATGGCAAGACCAAGGAACACAACAAGCCACCCAGGACCGGGGAGAGGTACTAGAAGTAAACCGATGATGACTACAATCAGACCGGCTAACCCCAAAGCTATCTTGTAAGCCACATGCACAGAAGGGTGCTGTTGATGTAACCATGCTTTGAACTTTGTGTAACTTTGAAGAGGTGGGGTTGTTCCCTCTAAGTTATTTTCTTTTTCTTCCATACGCTCATTTTTATCGGGAGTTCAATAAAAAAATAAGGAAAGAGTTGCGTTATGTCATCCGCGTGTAGTACATTATGTATGTAAACCAAATCGGTCAACATACTTTGGAGAGAAAAATGACTACCACGGTTACCCGCAGTTACGAAATTCAAATTTCCTTCGACCCATTCAAGGAAGACCACAACTACTCCCGCACTGACACGTACCCACTGCGTAAGCAGTCAACCACTTTCCCTCGTAAGAATGTACCTATTGAATCGCGTGAGGAAGTCATCGCTCTTGCGGAGAAGAACTACAGTGATACTGGTGATTACACAGGTTCATGGGTTGCCTACTGGCTTCATGAGCATGTAACCACGCTCACGGAGGAGGATGTGACTGTGGATGGTATTACCCGCCATATCCGTACCGAGCAGACGGTCACTGAGAAGAACTTCTACGCGAAGTACCGTACCGCTGAGAACTACCATGAGAAGGTCACCAAGCCTTCGCAGGAGTACACTCAGAAGCTCATTGACTCTGGCGAACAGGCTATTCAGGATGCTCGGATGGAGGAGTATAAGGAGAACAGTGAGCGTGAAGAGCGTGGCGAGGCTCCTGTTTACACGGCAGAGATTGCCTATTTCACCTTCAAGGAAATGACTGTTCCTGACTACATGCTTGAAGCTGAGGAGCTTCGCCTGCACCCTAAGCCCATCCGCAGCAAGCTTCGTGCGCTTGTCGGACTCTAAAAGAAAAGAACCTATGTCTAAAATTGATATCCATTCTGATGAAATGCTCGCCCGACTTCTTGCAGCCCCTATCTACGAGAAGTCAGCAACCGTTCACGCTGTTGAGGTTACAGAATCCCAGCATGTTATCACCTCTTTCGGTGATTTCGTGGAAACTGAGCAGGACGCACAGGTAGGGGAGTGGATTGTCACCAACCCTGACGGCGAAAAGTATGTCCTTCCTGCTGCGAAATTTCTGGCACGATATGAGGCAACAACGGAACCGAACATTTTCAAAGCTGTAGGGTTCATTCATGCGATACGTAACCCGTACCGTAAGGACATTGAAATTGTGGCACCTTGGGGTGAACCGCAGTTCGGTGGACCAATGTGCTGGCTTGCGCTTTCCATCATCAACGGTGAGCCTGTACTTAGTGACCGTTACATCATTGAAGCGGACGCTTTCACCCACACATACAAGCTTGCATAAGTCATGTGGTTAGTGTAAGCTGAATTTTGTAACCGAAAGTCGGCAAAGAAGGAGACCCTCTCATGGCAGTTATCATCGAATACCGCACCCGCAGCGTTGAACTCCTGAACCTGCCTGACTACTGGTATGAAGGTGACAACGAGCATGAATATGCTGACCTGACGGACGCACTCAACCGCTCCGACATCATCAAGGACTGGCACGCAGACTACTCCACCGACCTGACAGTTGTGCGTGTTCGTGATGCCGAAACCAACAACATCACCTACATCGCACCTTACGCGCCTGTGGCGGTGTCATAATTGGCTAAAATTGAAGCGGTCAGTGACTTCACGCTGGCAGGCTCATACTTTGATGCTTTCAGCGCACCTGACCTTATCGCCTCAGGTGTTTCTGGTGAGAAGCTGAATATTCTGCGTGAAGAGTATGTGGATGCAGCAGTCTACAACAAAGAAACCATCCTTGAAATTCGGAAAGCTTTCGGAGTATAAATGTTCGGTCTGTTTAAGAAGCGCAAAGAGGAGCCGAAAACTCCTGCCATCAACGACCCATCAGGGTATGTTTCCAACATCATCTTCTCGCTGAACGGTGATGTCAAAGAGCTTACCATCAGTGTCACCCTTTTCAGTCGTGAGCAAGTTGCTGTGGACACCATCCTTCTCTCTTTCAGTGAAAGGTTGCCTAACGCTGAAATTGTTGAGAACCTTAATGCTGTACTTGAACCTTTGGTGAATGAGACGCACCCTACAGCTAAATATGCTGCTTTCTTGGTGCTGTCCAAAAACCTGAACGATGCAATCAAAGTTGCAGGTGTTATCGAACATGTTCCTCTGCGTTGGTATCTTCACCCGCTGGTCATCATGTCAGCGGATGAGAAATTCTGGTACGACCTCATCACCGAAACGCAGGGTGCTGTTGACCGTACCATCCTCACTGATTATCAAGCGATGGCACTGCTGACTGGCTCGCAAGTTGAGGAACTGTAAATGACTTTTAGTAAGAAAAGAAGCTAAGCTATAACCATGGCTCACATTAACACAGGTAAAAACGGGCACGATCATACAGTATCTGCTTTCATCATACTCTTAGGTTCTGATGAACCTAGGCTAGGTCTTCACATGCACCGCAAAGTCGGCAAACTTTTACAGTTCGGTGGACATGTTGAAGTGGATGAGAACATTTGGGAAGCCATTGAGCATGAGCTTGTGGAAGAGACTGGTTACGCTCTAAGCCAGTTGAAGGTTCTACAGCCCACCCAACGTCTTCGTAGCCTCCCTTCCGCTACCGTTCATCCTGTGCCGGTTGTCCAGAATACTCATAACTATGAGTCAGGTAACACTGATCATCGCCACATTGATAACGTCTACGCTTTCATTGCTACGGAGCTTCCTTCTGGGGTGCCAGAGGAGGGCGAAACTCCTGATATCCTTTGGGTAACTCGGGATGAGCTTGCTGCGTTCACAGCTTCTGAAACCTCCTTGAATGCGCAAGCTATCGGGGAATGGATTTTTGCAGAAATTCTGAATGTTTGGGAACCTGTTGAGTTGTCCGAATTCGGTGCAGAGAAGTAGACTTATGGCGCACATTCACACTGAGACTGGTCAGCATGACCATACTGCTTCTGCCTTCATCCTGCGTGTTGATGAAGAAGGTCCGAAGCTTCTGCTTCACAATCATAAGATTTTGAATGTACTCCTCCAACCGGGAGGTCATGTTGACCTGCATGAGAATGTTTGGCAGGCTGTTCTCCATGAGATTGTTGAAGAAACAGGTTATGAGTTAGAGCAACTACAGATACTTCAACCAGAAGGATACAGTTTCCCTGAGCTGAAAGAATCTGTTCTACATCCTACTCCTGTCCTAACTTCCACCCACCAGTTTGGGAAAGAAAAAGGCAAGCATTACCATACAGATACAACGTATGCTTTTGTGTCTTTTGAGGAGCCAAAAAACCGACCCGCCGAAGGTGAGAGTGCGGATTTGCGTTGGGTGGGGTATACTGAACTGTCAGCGTTTACTGCTGATGAAATTGTTCCAGATGTTCAAACCATCGGCAAAGCAGTTTTTGAACATCACTATATTTTCTGGAAGCCGATTGACTTGGCAGAATTCGAGACCCACCTATGAGTAACATACCTGACACGTTCCGTTCCCGTGTATACCTTGACTTTGATGGCGTTGTGAACGCTAAAGAGCCGCAGCATGCGATTGTTGAACGGTTTGAAATCGAGAACAACGGACACCCTAATCTGGCTCCTGTTAGCCACATTGTGTTCTCCCCTGTTGTCATTGAAGCCATCGAGTACCTTCGTAAGAAGTATCAGATGGAGCTGGTGTGGCTAACCACATGGAACCATGGTGACAGTGTTCTTGCGCTCTCCAACCATCTTCGTGGACTTGATTACGGTCGTGTCCTTCCCGCTGCACTTAATCAGGAAGCCAAAACTAGAAGTGAGTGGACGCAATGGAAAGCTGACGCTATCCTTACAGACCAGAAGAATGACCCTGCTCCTTTCATCTGGGTTGATGACAACGCTCACGCTTACCATGGTGAAGCTGTGGAGACTAACACCTCTGCTGAAAAACTGTTCATCACCCCGAACAGTCTGTGGGGTCTCACGAATGAGAACTTGTTGGACATCGAGAACTTCCTGAAAGCGGTAGCGTAAAACATGTCAGAAGAATCATTGGAAGAGTTCGTCAACGGAACTTTATATGACATCGCTCCATCAGAGATGATGTATCGTATGGAACTCATCGAAGCATTAGATAACGGTTCACAAGGAGCCGAACTCACAGAAGAACATCGTGCCCTATTCCGTCAGCAGCTTGTTGATGAGATGGAAGAGTGGAAAGCTCGGCTGTTCAAAGACTGAGCTCAGCCTGCGGTTTATGTTAACATGAACTATGCCTGTTGAACGAACCCCAACTTTCCGTCCATATGAGGACGATGTAAAGCATTTCACTTGCGAAGTGTGCGACAAGTCTGCTGACCTGACAGAAGCAGAAGCCTATGAACAGAACTGGGACACAATGCCATGGTTCAACACGCATGTAACCTGTGAAGACTGTTCCATCATGGATACAGCTTGGGGCATACTTCTGATGTCTGGTCAGTTCAACAAAAAATAAGGTTGCTTACTAAAGTAAATCTGATAGTAGGCTAAGAAGAAAATCCTGAGTTTCTTGTTTAGCAGAAGAGATAATGGTGTGCTGAGTGGGTCCGTTCGCCGGGATAGCGGCGGTAATTTTCCCAGCATTCTTCGCAATGTAAGCCCCGGCAGTAAAATCCCAAGTGTGTGCACTGTCAGCAAAATGCGCATCAACAGCGCCTTCTGCCAAAGTGCACAACTCTATAGCTACAGAACCAGTTGTACGTAAAGAGGAGAAAACCTCAGACAAATCATTGAATTTAGCGATAACTTTATTTGTGATGGGCTGGTTATGCCCTAACCCTAGAACAAGGATGTTACCTCGTGAACTTTTGACTTTAGGGAGTTCAAAAAGTTCCCCTTTGCTTTTTAGGAAAGACGCGCCTAACTCTTCAGTCGTGAACCATGTCTTCTTCAATAAAGGTGCATGAACAACAGCAAGAATTGTTTCGCCCGTGTCATTGCGTTTAGCCGCAATTGAAACAGCAAATGTGGTGTTGCCGCGACTGAAATTTGTGGTTCCATCAAGAGGGTCAATGAACCATGTGAGTTCAGCCCCATCTTTCTTCAAAGCTTCGGGATCACTCTCCTCCGCGATGAAAACATCTGTAGGCCGTAACGCTTGAAGCTGTTCAAGGATGTATTCCTCAGAACGAACATCCGCTTCTGTAGCGAAATCAACTTGCGCAGCTTTAGTTGTCTCCTTCATAGAGAACGTATGCTCTTCCTCAAAGAAAGTCTTCAATATTGCGCCAGTAACAGTAGCTGTTTCAATTACAGTTTCCAAAAGTTGTTGCTGGTTCAAGGGGAAGTCATCCATAGTATGGACTATCGGGCCGCACGGTTCTCACGAAGTTTCTCAATAAAACTTAGAGTGTTGTAACCATGACCGAAAGTGTAGGTGTTCCAATCCTCAGGTTTGAGTTCACGCTTCCCGCGTTGGTCACGGAGCCATTCCATAGCTCCTGCCCATTGTTCTGTACGAGGGAGCTCATGCCATTGCTCTTCCGCACGCTCATAAGCCACATCCTCTTGCTCAGTGTCCTCATCCCATTCAACATGGATGCGGTTGTTGTCGTAGAAGTTAGGGAAGCTGCTTCCAATTGATTCTGAAATTACTACTTCACCTTCATCAGAGGAGCGGAGAAGTTCAATGACCTCTTCCCAACCTGAGTTGGGGCGGAAAATGGTTGATGGAGCGTTCTCAATGATGTCTGCAAGCCATGCACGGTTCTTGCCTTCAACCCAGCAGTTCAGTTCACATTGGAAATGAAGACGGGTTGCCAGTTTGATGGCATCACTACCGAGTAGCAGAGCCGTGTTTGAGAACATGGTTGAAGAGTTGACTTTCTCACCATCAATATCAAAAGTGAAGCCATCGTAGGCTCGAATTGAATTCTGGAAAGCTTGCGCCCATGTGATAGCAGCGGCATATCCTGTGTGAGGGATTTTATGAAGATGGTCTGTTGCAGTAATTGCGGTAAGGAGCAGACCTGCATACATATCAGGGTTCAGTAACTCAGACCCGAAACTTCTGGTGAGACCGGCAAAGTTAGCGCGTTCACTTCCGTGAACCTCAGCGGTTCCTTCAACGGAATTGAAATAAAGTTTACTCATACCCCCATTGTACTCGCTTTGTTGAGTGGAGGCAAGTAAAAGGGAGACAGAGACCGTATATGAAACACAGTCTCCGTCTTCCCATTATTTTGTTATCCCAGAGCCAACCAGCTACGAAGATGCTCAACAGTAACTCCACTGTAACCTACACGGGAGGAGAAAGCTGTCTCAACTTTCTTGGTCTCGGTTTCAAGGACAGCAGAACCTTCATCATAGAATGTGTATTGTGCGCCACCAGCAATCTGAGGAGTGTCAGTTTCGACACCGATTGTGAAAGGCTTACCAGTTGCGGTAACCATCGTCACTGCTGGGGTAGCTAATGCGATGATGCCATCAGCGCCATCAGCATGGTCACTGAAAGCAACGATTGCGATTGTGTCAGCATGAGGCAGAACAGCAGACAGGATGGTTCCTGAGTTGTAATTTGAAGTAGCAAGCCAGTAAGGTGCATCAACGCCGAATTCAGCGTCACCAGTTGCATCATTCATCTGGTCAAGTAAGGTGATGTATTTAGTGGTAAGAACAGTTTTATTACTTTCCCACTCAGCGCTTGTCCATGTTTCAACATCAGCTTGAACACTATCGAATGGTGCAGCGTTTAGAGCAGAGGTCACCCATTGTGCGCCTAAGGCAGGGTTATCAACCCAACCATGGTCGCCACCCAAAGCGCCAACTTTGATACCTGCGCCATGCAAACCATCAACCGTGTCTTTCAGCCAGACTTTGATTGGACCTTCGTTGTCAGCAGCCCAAGGAACGTTCAGGTAAACAGTTTCAAGTTCATGTGCGGTAGCGAAAGCAACAATTGCTTCTGGGGTCATTGTATCCTGACCTAAACCACGAGCGTCCACGGCAGGGTCAACAGAATTACCCCAAGCCCAGATACTTCGAATAGCAGAACCATCGACAGGAGCTGAGGTGGTTGGGCATGTCATGTCAGCTCCAACAGCAGCGAGAAGTTCAGCACCATTGACAATAGGGGAGTTAGTGAGTTCACAAACAACTTTCTGACCATCATGTGTGAAAACAATCCCGATGTAGTTTTGGCCTGTATCAGCTAAGGTGACCACACCAACACGAGTACCGAAAATTTCAGGAACACCCCAGTCATCATTCTGCCCATGATCGAAAGAGATGGAGAACTGGTTCTGGTTTGAAGGTTTTGTTGTTCCTGAAACCTCAGACCAACTGGTTGTTTCATCAGCATGGTTAGCCCTTACAGTAACCAAAGCAGTTGTCACATGTCCGCGTTCAACCGCTTCGCCGGATGCTGCGGCAACAATTGAGGTTGATGCAATCTCTTCAAGAATGTTACCGCGTGCAGGAAGGCCAGCACACCATGTTACAGAAGAACGATCTTCTGTAATTTTAGGGTCTTTGGATGTTGCGTAGAAAACTTTCCCAGTAGAAGAATGAGAAGCAACAGCGTAACAGCTTCCAGAAGCATTCTTATCCACAGTAATATTGTCTGACGCGGAGACAAGCTTCTCGCGCTTTAGTCCAGCCATATCAACATAAGCGCCTTCTCGTGCGAAGATAACACTTTCAGCAGTATGTACCGAAGTTACGGCCTGCTTTGCTGCGTTATCTTGCGACCAAGGGATCACAGCGAAGATAACAGCACCCACAACGCCACCAATAATACCCATCACAATAATACCAACCATGATGGAGGCAAGGTCAATTGCGCCATTGATGCTTCGGAAAGCTAACCTGATGGTTGTGTAATTATTAGGTCTACTTTTCGTAGGCTGGGTTTTACGAACTTGAGCTAAGTTTATCAAAAGGTTCCTTGTTTTATTTCTGCGATGGCTCTGCGTTTATCGGTAAAAGAAAAGTTTTGCGGACAGGCAGTGGATACTTAAGCCTTATAGCCCTTATAGTCATTGACTTTTGGGGTTGGTAGCGGTATGATTTAAAGTATGAATGTAACTAGAATTCCGGGTACTAAGCCGAACACTCCTGCCTACTCCTACAACACGGAGGAAGGTTACGAGCCACATCTAGTGATGCCTGATGGAACTCACATTTGGACGAAGATCGAGCGCGTTGAATGGCGAAGCCGAGACGGTAAGATGCATTACAAATGGAACTGGGGTTACGCAACCTCAGGTGGCGGCGGTAACTGGTGGAGTGAAGAGAACCATTTCGTTGATAGCCCAACTAAAGATGAAGACTGGGATTACATCCCTGATAACGAGTACATGGGTCGTTTTCGCAACAGATAACTTGTAATATCCTTGATGACCTGTTACACTTTTACAGCACCATCAACTACTACGAAAGGGGTGCATGATGAATACAGAACAAATCAAGTACCCTCGTACTAGTCATTTCCCATTTTCTCCGGGTGCTACTTCGGATGACAAGTGGATTTCTGATGAGGGCATGAAGTATCTGTCTTCTGGTATTGAACTCATTACCACGGAGAAGATGGACGGAGGAAACCTCACGTTTACCTCAAATCATTTCTTCGGTCGTTCTCTTGATAGTGGTACTCATGCATGGGATCAGATGGCTAAGGCTCTGTGGGCGCGTGTAAGGTACGACATTCCCGAGGGTTGGCGTGTTAGTGGGGAGAGCATGTACGCTCGCCGTAGCGTCTCCTATGACCAGCTACCGGGTGTTTACATGGTCTTCGGCATCTGGGATGAGACAAACACACTCATTTCTTGGGATGACATGGTTGAGTGGGCTGATATGCTGAACCTTCCTGTCGTTCCGCTTCTTTACCGTGGAACTAACATCAAGGAAGCTACGACTGTCTGGGCTAAAACCCATAACACAGAAGTTTCCGAAGGTTTCGTTGTCCGTGATGCAGGTCGCATCCACTATGATGACTTCGGAAGGAAAGCCGCAAAGTTTGTTCGTGCTAACCATGTAACCACAAGTGCAGATTGGCGTCACCGTGACGACTTTGCCCTCAATACCTTCCGACCTTGACTTCCATTGTTTAGCCGGATAAACTCAAAGTAACTACTTCAAGGAGAAGACAATGCCTATTCTGACACAGGACCCTACAACTGGGTTTTTCACCCTAGCAGTCGATGCTGCCGGTGAGAGAATTGGTGAACTCACCAGTGTTCATAGTCCCGCTAATTGTGCAGGACGTGGTTGCGCTGTTCATAACCATCCTTCTGACCACACTCTGAAGGATGCTCCGATGCTGTGGCGTAGTGACCGTGGTATTCTGGAACGCCTCTGCGAGCATGGTGTGGGTCACCCTGACCATGACAGTGCCGAGTTCCTGGCCAGTGTTGGTCGTGACTATGAGAATGTTCATGGTTGCGATGGTTGCTGCATGGATAAGGCTGAGTGGGAGCGTTTGCTCAATAACTAAGTTTTTAATAGGAGAATGACCAGCAGTTACTATTCTGCTGGTCATTCTCCTATTAAGGGTAGAAAGTAATCCCGATAGTTACTGGAACAGAAAGGAACTATGATGCAATTCCTAAAAGCTCCACTCATCAGACGGAACCATGATGCCCTCATTTTTCATTCCCTCAGTAGCGTTTTCTTCCTGTTCTTCCTCATTCAAATCTACAGCGCATATCAGCGCCTGTACGCTCCTGCTAGTTTTGATAATCCGATCTTCTTTGTCGCACTACTTTTAGCTGCCTGTGTAATCACATCTGTAATGTTTGTGACATACGTTTTGCGTGAAGGTTATAAAGAATGGGTTTCGGGCAAAGCGTTTAATTAGCTTTGAAATATTCTATGTCAGCTTTATGTAAAGCGTTGATGACATTATTGTGTTTCAGTTCAACATCATCACTTTGGTTCTTCAACCACCATTTTTCTTTCAAATCCTGACCGTACTCCCATTCGGTGAAATATCCACCAAGTTTCAGCGCAAATAATGTTTCGGCTGGGCTGAGTTTTTCAAAACTGTCAGGTAAGCCAATGTCGAGAACACTCTCAGTTTTAGCGCCCGGTTTATTAATGAGGAAAGCAGCTACTTTATGTGCAGCTTCTTCAATGTCTTCAACGTCCACCCCAAGGTTGTCTGCTTCGATTTCAAGGTAAACTTTTTCAAGCTCCAGATCAGGTTCCTTCTGCTCACCTTTTGTATTGAAATGGTCTATGAGACCCCATAGTACAAAACTGATGAGACAGATTATGACAACAAGTATTACGACTTGGTTCGTAGGCAAAGAAGTAATGTTATCTAGTAAGAAGATAAGGAATATGGGAGTTAGTAGAGCTCCTATGAAAAGAAAAACTTTAGACATTTTCGACCTTTCGCTTAGTAAAAGTATCGGATGGTTGTCTAAAGTTTTTCTTTATGCAGAAAGAATAGGTTTTTTGGTTACTGCTTCTATCTTCGCTGCGATTGACTTTTCGTAAGATTTCAAATCTTCGATTTTGATTGAATGATATTGTCTTTGTAATTGCGCTCGGTTGTTATGGAGAATATTACGTGCAATTGTTTGCTCTCCGCCTTCAGCATTCTTTATTCCGTATTCACGGATATCGTTCACCCATTTAGAGGAAAATATATTACGAGGAATATTGCTTTCTAATTCTTCACGAAGTCGCCCTGCAACAAAAAGAGCCTTATGAAGGGATTCTTTTTCACTGTCAGCGAGGAGACGGGATGCCTTACCTTGCCACTCACGATGTTCTTTCGCCACATTGATGCGATTTTCTAAACTTTTGTTTACAGGAACTCGAACGGATACGAAAGTTTGTGTGCGTCCATGGTATACAATGTCATCTTCATCATATAAAGCAATTTCACGAACAGTTACTGCGTTTCCTGAGGTGGCTATTAGGCTTTGGATGCTGGCTAGTCCGTCAGGTGTGGCATCAAATAGCAGAGAAGCTTTCTCTTTCCTTAAACGAGCTTCATGTACTAAACCGCCATAACCTGATTTAATCTCTTCATAAAAGTCAGGGTTAGTAGGGTCGGTTTTTGCTGTTTGTTCCCATTCAGCTTCTTTTACTTTTGCTTCTTCAAGTTCTTTATTTGCGGCACGCAGAGCCACGATAGTATCGGAGGAGCATCGGGGGCCAGGTTTACGTTCGCACATACATTATACCTAACAAGGTTAGCTCCAGTATGTAACAACCATTGGTTTCAAGTGCAGGTAGGTTTCAGGGTTGTTGAAAACTCCGAGCCAGTCAGTGAAATGTTTGATGGTCAACGGAACAGTTGGTGCGATGTTCTTCTGTGCGTCAGCAAAATTGTCAAACCCGTCTTTCTTCACCAGAACATCAGCAATGTCCATGTCTCCTCGACCCGCAAAGAGTTGTGCGTCACTGTAGGAGGAACCCATGATTGGTTTCTTAGTTTTCAGGTTGAAGTAGCTTGCGCTGTAAGGGAACTGGCCGTAAGTGAGGTTCTGTACCTGCCCGTTGATGAACCGGCCGCTATCAATAACAGCCTGCTGATGTTCGGCATAGTCTATTGCGTCATCACCGCGCTGCCAGTCATCCATCCACAAAGGGGTGAAAACAATAGTGCCTGCTGTCCACCCACGGTCATCACAGTCAGGACGAACAACCATGTATCGCCCTGCGTACTCTTTCAGTATGCTTTTCTGAGCTTTCTTATCAAGGTTGCGAATATGTAGGAGGTCAGTATCCGTTATGTCAACAGGACGCTCATGCTCAATTTTAGGTTCACCAGTGAGATAAGTTTCCTGTATCCAGTCAACGTAGTTGGAGATTTGCGTCTCCTCATCATAAAGTTTATCCAGAGCAGAATTATTGATACGTGGGTCGTTGAGCTCCCAGCCGTTTTCAGCTAAAGCAAGGTCATCAAAACCATAACCCATAATTTTATGTATGCGAATGCCCATTAGTTTTTGTATCCTTACTGCCAGTAGGTGACGATCATGGGACGCAGCGTGTGGATGTCGCTGATGTCAGGGAACAGGTTCAACCATTCTGCAAGGTGAACCATTTCGGGTGGGATTTCGGGAGCAATGAAATTTTGGGCTTCGGCATAGTCTGCGTAACCAAGATGCTGGGCTATGAGGTCAGCCGCTTTCTGAGCCTCTTCAGGGTTCTCTGCTTTCCGACTGTAAGTATCTCGTGCGATATGCCAATACTGGGCGTTCACACTCTCCATCGTCCGGGAATCAACATAGATGCCATTGTACGGGTACTGAGCGTAGTCAAGATGAAGGACTTCAACAGCTATAGGGTTCGAATCCTCTGCATCTACCGCTTTCTGCTGGCTTTCCGCATAATCAATACCGTTATCATGATGCGTCCACATGTCAGCCGACATGTAAGGCTGTAGAAGTAGAATGCCTTTAGGGTCATCATCCCCTTCGAATTGGTATTCTGTGTTATCTAAAGCCAGAACAAATTTGGATGCTGTTTGGGAAAAAGCTTTCTGACGCTCTTTCCCATCTTTATTAATTCCCATAAAAAGAAGGTCAGTTTTGAAAGAACTAAAGCTTGGGAGTTTTCCTCCATCAAGAGCTTTCTTGGTTTCACTCCAAGGTTCACCAAACTTTTCTACAAGGTATTCGTAGTAGCCTTCAACTTTGTTGGAATAGAGGTTGTCTAGGGCCTCTGAGCTGATGCGCGGGTCGTTGATGCAGCCGTCTTCATCAAGCTGAACGTCTGTTAGACCAAAACCCAGTCTTTTATTTATTCGAATACCCATAACTTCAATCTTATCAGAAAATGTTCAGCCATGGAAGGTTTACTTCAAGTCTAAAGTACCTTCGCAGGTGACTGTAGCGTGGTCGCCTGATGCAGTGTTATGGATGATGATGTTATCGAAGAAGATTTGACATTCAACTGTACCGTCAGAGGACAAAGACTTTACAGTCATTTTCACTTTGTCTCCTGCAACACCTTGTGCAGTTCGTGTCCAAGGGAGGATGGTGTTAGCGTCAACAGTTCCTTCTGCATCAGCCTCACTGGGTTCGATGTTAACGATTGCGTCATCAGCACCATCCCCTATAGTTCCTTTAGCCATGTAGATAAGACCAGAAACCCTTTCGCTGTTCTCATACTTGTCACCTGTTGCGGAACCATCTGTGGTGTTCGCAATAGCGGCGCAACCAGAAAGTGTTACAGTTAGAAGCGTGAGGAATGCAGCGGGTTTGGTTAGTGCAATATAAGAGGTCATAGTAAACATGTTATCTGCTTTTGCCGCCTGACCATATTTTCGACTTAGAAAAAGAATAGCCCCACAGAAACTAATCTGCAGGGCTATTCGAAATTGGCTGTTACTTCAGTGGGTGGATGCTACGGGTCGGGTCAGCAAGGGTCTCGATTTCAAAACCCTCATACTCATAGTCACAGCGCTCTTCAAGAAGGTCAAGGGCGAGCGGGATCTGATGCGGCTTGCGAACACCTACGGTAACAGTCTGCTTCACAGCCTCCTCAATAGGAAGATCAAGAAGAGCCTTCACCTTGTCATAGAAGCTCACAGCCTCATCAAACTCGCGCTGAGCGCGGTTGATGCGTCCACGGATGCCGCTAACTTTCTTCTTCACCTCATCGCGGATGGCGTCAGGAAGACCATCCAGTTCAGCGTCAGTGAGAGCAAGAAGCTTCTCATCCTCCTCTGTCACCTTCGGGTAGATGGAAGGAGCCTCAGGGCGGTAGTAGTACGGCGCGTTGATGCTCAGGGCTGCAAGAGCTGCGAGGGCGAGGGCTTCGGGCGTGGAGGCATCAAAGATGCTGTCTCCGTGCTTGCTTTTAAGAATGAAGATGCGATTAGTCATAATTCAATTTTAGCTTACAGAATGCTCGAAAGTCAAGCTTAAAATAGAAGAACCTCCACTTCTCAGGGAGGTTCGGTCGGGCGGATGAAAGGGTGACTTTAGAAGTCGCGGATTGCGCGTCCCTTAGCGGCTGCACGGGTGCGCGCACGCTGGTCGCGGGAATCCTTGTGCGGGCTTGCCGCACTGGAACTGCGAAGTCCACGCATTGCTGCTGCGTATGCAGGGTTAGCAACCGGCTGGAACTTCTTAGCCTTCGTAGTAGCCATGATTTCTCTCCTCAGAGTAAATGGTTGTTGTTGCTATTTGCAACTGGTAAAAGAATAACACACTATTCCTATAATGCACAAACCTTTATCGGAAGATTTTCTGAAACTATTTAGGAAGCGAGTAGCTCTTCAAGGTATTGTTCATCAACAGTGATGGTTTTCCAACCACTCACAAGGTAACAGTTACCTCCGCCATGAACTTCAATTTCTGTCAGATCATACTGACCAGCACAAGCTTTCTTCCATAGTTGGGTTCCACTGCTTTCAGAAAGCCATATGCGCTCCTGTGTGACTTCAACACCTTCAAGGGTGCCTACACGATACTCAACTTGACCGCCATCAATTTTAGGTATGTTGAAATAATCCCAGCGGTTCATCGGGCACTGATTTCTAATGTAGACATGTGGTTAGTTCTTCCTGTTACCTGTGATTTACTTTTCACATTTACCATCTTATTCGAAAATATGTTCGAAAGCAAATTTGTTGCGCGTGTCATCAGGATTTGCTGTCTTCCTCGTCTGGAGTAGCTTCTGAATTCTGATTATCAGTTGCCGCTTTAGCTGCTTCGCGTTCCTCAGCGGCTTTCTTCCATCGTTCAGAAGTTTCCGTGTAAGCAAAATCTTCACCTACTGGATAATGCCCTTTAGCAATCCAATGCATTTCAGCAACAAACTCGTTGTCTCCAACTTTTTTGCCACAAATTTCACACACTTTTCTGAAAGCCATAATTATTTCCAAACCATGTTTGTAGGGTAGCTGATGTATACAGCTTCTGTACTGTTCTCATATTTCACGATAGTGATACCTGTTGTAGGCAGCAAAGCTATGTCTTGAATTTGGTAAGAACTCTGATTGTAGAAATCTTTAGTGAAGCCATCCACCCATTTGTTGATGACAGCCTGTTCTGGCTGGTCACCTGCAATTGTCAACTGGAAGGCGTTGTCGTTGGTTCCTTCATCTTCGTTACCTTCACCATGCGCAATTACATATTTGGTTTCTTTGAGTTTGAGGCTAGTTGCACTCATGTACTCTGCGAGGGTTGAGAAGACACGGGAATTAATGTTCCTCAAATCCTGTCGTGTGTCCTCATCATAGAAGAATCCTGTGATGGTTGCTTTCTGTTCAGGGTTAGCTGTCGTGAGCGTAACATTGTAACGGGAACCATCCAGTTCGAAAACAGTGAGGTCGCTAATGAAGTTAGTCCAGATTAGCTCCAAAGTGCTATCCGCATCCCCACCTTCCGCTGCCACTTCAATAAGAACGTCGATGGAGCGGTTACCTTGTGCGGTAGGTTTGGAAATGTAGGTTAAGTCGGCGTAAGAATTCTCACCTAGAACTGTACGGAAGTCATTCAAGGCTTTCTCATATGAGCCATCCATATAGTCAGCAGGAGAGTTGGCGTAATATTCGAAGATGAAAGAAGACTTATCGTTCTCGGAGGAGCTTTTCAAGTTCACGAGCTCAGTTTCCCCAGCCTTAGCCTCCTTCTCCAAATAATCACCAACGTAAGTGAGACCGCTGATAGGGTCACCTGTTCCCTGCTGGCTTAGCTTGAAAGTGATGTTAGTTGCTGGTAACCCATCAATCCCGCCTTCGTTAGAGCGCACAATATCATGGATGCCGATGGCTGAACCGAAGTTACCTTCGAAACCTTCTTCTTTGAATGTTTGGTCTGCACCGAAAACATAGATGAAGCCTAAGCCTGCCATGATTGAAATGAGTACAGCAGATGTCAGGAAGATAACTTTACTTGTGTTTTTTCTCATGATAATTAGTTTCCTTCTACTGTCTTAACGGGGATAGGCTGCGGCGTGTTGCCAGGGACACTGATGTTACCGAAAGTTCCGTATGGTTCCAGTCCCCAGCCCCACACAATACCCTTATCATCTACGGCAAGAACATGGGTGAGTGAACCATCCAATGCAGTGACTTTGAAATCAGTTTTTATCACATGGATTTGGTCAATGGTTTCTTCTGTCAGGAACATTGTTTCATCACCTGCACCCCAGCCAACCAGTGTGCCATCTGTTCGCACAGCAAAGGTGTTCTCCCCTGCTGCCGCGATGAGTGTGTACGTGTTTGTAGGGTCAGCAGCACGAAGCTGCTCTGTTCCATCAGTGCCAATTGTGGCCAACGTGTAGGAACCCCAGTTCCACAGGTGACCTGTATCGTCAAGCATCACAATGTGCTTATGTCCTGCTACCAGTTTAACAATGTTAGCTTCAACTTTCTCAGTACGCACATTCGCGTCCCCGCCACCCCAGCGGGATACGGTGTTATCTTCTGAGATAGAGAAACCGTAGTCTCTGGAAGCTGCGATAAGTTTAGTTACTCCGCTTACAGGAACCAGTGTTGGGTGTGCTGTCTGGTTTTTTCCTTGACCGAGTGGTCCCGTGTTACCAAGAGCATTGTATCCCCATGACCATACAGTTCCGAAAGCGTCTAAAGCGACAGTGAAAAGCTGTCCTGCTTGAACATCTTTGAATTCGCTGATTACACGGTTCACAGGAGTGTTTTGAAGTTTATCTGAGGTTGCTCCGTTACCGAAAACCCCGTTGGTGTTTTTACCCCAAGTGTACAGACCGTCATTGTTATCAAGGGCTACCGCAGATTCTCCTGTAACGGCAACACGGTTCAAATTCGCACCTGTTCCTGTTATGGGGGAGCCTGTAACTGCTTTATCAACTCCAAGAATACCGTTCTCACCGTTACCCCATGAGACAAGTTCTCCGCCGTTGTTGGTGGCGTAACCTGTGGTGCGTCCAGCGTAAATGTTCTTGTAGCCTGAGCCAACTTCTGTTGGAAGTAGCTGCTTAGCGTTGTCGCTACCCAAAGACTTGTCAGTGTTCAAACCCCATGTCATGAGTTTGCCGCCTGAGGTTACTGCACCAGCCCACTGTGTTCCTCCGTCAACCTGTGAGTAGCTTGTCTCCCCGCTAATGGTTACTGGAACTTGGGTGTGAGTTTTATCATCAGTGTTGATGCCTGACTGACCGTTCTCGTCTGTACCCCAACCATAAAGTCGTCCGAGAACATCAATGGCGTAAGCGTTCTGTGAGCCTGTGGCTGCGTAACGGAATAGAACGCTGGTGGTAAGGCGGACAGGGGAAGCAGAATCTCCAGCCAAAGCAGGCTCTGAAATTGTCTTCGGTTTGATACCGCTAGTGTCTGTTTTCTGGAACGTGGCATCTACACTTGCTGTGCACTCTGGTGTGAAGTTCGGCATCACAGGCGCAGGAGGCTGTGTTGGGGTTGGAGTGGGCGTTGGTGTAGGTGTTGGGTCTGGGTCAGCAGGGTCTGTTGGCTCAGGTGTAGGTGTTGGTTCAGGGTCAGGCTCAGGAGCAGGAGGTGGGGTAGGGTTGTCTTTCTTCCACTGAGCTACCTTCTGCGCCACACATGAGTTGATAAGACCCTGACGACGAGCAGCGTCATCAGCTTCAATGTTAGCTATCTGCTTCGCTACACGAGCGTTCTCTTCTGCTTGAAGTTTACGCCAGTCAGTGCCGTTACCAACCTGACCGTAGGCGTTGTCTCCCCAACTGTATAGGTAGCCTTCGGTGTCAATGGCTACAACACTGTTGGAGGAAATGTTTGTGTTGATGAACTTGAATGTTTTGTTACTGATTTGTGTTGGAACTTCAACAGCAGTGGTTGTTCCGTTGCCTAACTGACCGTTTTCGTTGTTACCCCAAGACCAGATGTGACCGTTTGTGTCAAGTGCGATAACAAAGTTTGAACCTGATTTGATGTCAGCGAAAGGAACAGTGGTCGGAATGTAGGTTGGTCCAGTGTGGGATGTTTTATCCCCGCTTCCCAACTGTCCTTTATCATTGTTGCCCCAACCGTAAAGTCGTCCTCCTGAACCTAAAGCAAGAACATAGTCTTCACCTGCGGTAATGCGATCAAAACGGTATGCGGCAGTGACCTGCACAGGGTTAGCAACTGTCCCTCCAACATTTCCTGAGCCTTTAATACCGAACTCATTTTCACCCCAAGTGTAAATGGTTCCATCTTCCGCGCGTGCAACCATGTGAGTGTATGGGGATGAGATTGAAACAATCTTTTTGTCGATGTTTACTTTCGTCCATGTTGTTTGGTTATCGAAGTTTCCTGTGCCGAGCTGCCCAAACTGGTTCTGTCCACGTACCCACACTTCACCGTTCTTAGTGAGAACAGCAGATGTGTTAGTTCCAGCAGAGATAGCAATGGCACTTTCGAGGTGCTGTTCGTTAGCAGCGGTCACCGAAGCGATGCTGTTACCTGTGATGATGATTAGCAGAGCAGCAATGATGGCCATAACTGCCAGAATTTTTGCTTTAGCTGTTACTGGTGGTCGGAGGTCAAGTTCGTAGTTACTCATTTTGTGTCTTTCACTTCTGATGCCTTAGCATCCTTCTTCTGCTGTTTTGCTTCTAATCTCAAAGCTTTTTTGCGTGCGCGGATTTGTCGTTTGGTGAGTTTGATTGTGAACCATGTTGACAGTTGATCTACTCCACCAAAACCTTCATTCTCTTCACGAATGCGCTTAGCTTTCTTATCTGCTTTTTCAATTTTGCTGATAAGGCTTTCAGGTCCATGGATTACACGGAGGTAGTAAACAACTAATGTGATGATGATAAGGAAGAAGCTGACTGCTCCAAGAGGGGTTTTGAAAAGTTGGGCGATGTGACCGATGATTGGGGTTGAGAAAATAAGTTTGTAGGTGTCACTGTTGGTTTTATACAGCCATTCATCCATGACAGGGTTACCGTCAGATTTCAGGGTGTAACTGTACACACTGGTGTCCTCAATAGGCTGGATGGTTTCCACTCGTCCCAATGTGTCTTCATTATTACCGTCAATGGTGCGCACGGAGATGATGTCACCGGGCTTGATTTCTTTTGTGGGGGTTTGTAATGAGACCGCTAGTGACCCTTTGGGTAATGTGGGTGACATTGCCTCAGTCTGAATTGAGGTCACTCGGATGACGCCGAGGAGGGATAGTCCTGTGGCGAAAATCGCGCCGCACATCCCGAAGATGGTGACCAGAAGTAGGATTGTTCCTACAAGTTTCTTATTCAAAATTCTTTGTTTCCTTTTTCGTCTTTTTTAGACTAGCAAATTTTAGTCATTTTGTACAGAATTGACTATGAAATAGCCAAAAACTATTAGTTTAGTAAAATTTGAGGAAACTGCGTTGTATCTCCAATACACTTTCTCTTAGCGTTTCTTACGTAAAGGCTTCCCTATAAGCATACGAGTACCATCATCTAAACATGCGGGGCAGATGAGGAACTCTTCATCATTTTCTACTGAAAGGAAAGAGTAAAGCCTATCAACGCTGCCTAGTAAACATAAATCTTCTTCAATTCGAACACCACATAGCCCATCAATTTCAAAAGGCTCATTCTTATGCAGCTCTTCATCTGATTTGAGGAGATGCATATGATGCACTGTTGGGGTTCTTCCATCAAACCCTAATGCCATCAGCGGTGGGATGAAAAGCTGTCTTTCTTTCCTACGTAAGGAGAACATTTGTTACCTCTAACTTTTTTGTACTCTCCACTCTAACATGTTTTCTTTAAAGCAAACATAAACAAAACTTGACACAACAGACTGTTGTGTGCTAAAGTCTGTAATTGAGAATGTCCCCCAATAAGAAACAGGTTACACCTCCAAAATGCTTCTCCGCCTCGCATCTCAAACAGCTCTTGTACTCATCCTTGCTGTCGCACTTTCTGTGTTCGGCCCTCTTCTTGCATCAGCAGGATGGGCTTTATGGGTTGCTGCTGGCAGCTTCTGGGCTATCTGGGGAGCTATCGTCCTTCACCGTCACATGAGTAACCCTTCAACTGATGTAGGTTTCTAATGCCCACATTACCTATCGAGGATATACTCAAATATTACGAAAAACGCCTTTCGTTCACCCGCATACTCGGACTTATCACTTTCATTATCGCCGTGGTACTCTCACGAGCGAGCGAAGGTAGCTCAGGTTTCTTCCTTTTTATGTTCAGCTCCTTCATGTTCCTACAATGCGCATACTTCGCTATCCGCATACAGCGACTGGATAAGAAAATAGCTGCACAAGGGTCACAGAGCTAGGATATCATCCAACCAAACAGGGATGACTGACATGAAAGTTTCAGCATCCTCTGCTTTTACTTCATTAGATAACAGCTTTTGTAATGACTCCAACGAGTAATCTATTTCCTCATTAGAGTGCATACGATCAAGAACTGGTATCCATTCGATGAACTCCTCTTCTCGTTTCGCCATCACAAACAGAGCATATTCTTCAAAAGTACCACCTGATTGCAGCCAGCTCACATCATTCTTCCGTAATCTGAAAACTTCCCCATTGATTTGGATGTAACCAAACTTCATGAGCAGGTAAGCTGCTTCGGCTGAAATAGTGTCGTAAAGGCTAACATTATTTTTGGCGCTATCGCCTAACAAACTTCTGCTTTCACGTTTGGCGGTAGCAAAAGCATCCATGAAGGTGTTGATAAAAGTCTTTTTACCTTCCTCCAACATAATGCTGGGAATGTTCGCGTTATCAATGTCATTGAAAACACCTATCCCGAATAACGCTGTTTTACTATCCCTTAGCTCTGTCATGCGTTTAGGATTGAACTGCTCTGTTGACAACCTGAGTTTACGAACAAAAACAGCGTCTTTCCGCTGGGTTACTTTCCCTGCCCGTCGAGCAGTTCCCATGTTGGTGACAACAGGGTGCAGCAGTTTACCAAGAGTAAAAACTCCCCAATCCCCATAAGTTTTAGGAAATTCTGCAAGAGCTTCATTCTCTGAACTCATAGAGGTTCACCTGCTTCCTAAATGAGACCTAGGTTCTGACGAAGCTTCTTTAGCTTGTTCTGACCTGTTCGTAAAGAAACCCCGAGAAGGTCAGCAGCTTCCTGACCAGTTACTGCCATCCCAGCTAACAGTTTCCCTGCAAGCTCTTTCTCAGCATCAGAAAGGGTTTCGGCGCTGAGCTCAGCAAAAATTGGGGTTTCTGGTGTTGCAGGGGCATCTAAAGCTAACGGCTGACGCTCCTTAGTGTCTGTCGCTATGGTCAAATCAGGTTTGCGGAGTGTGACAGCAGGAACTGTAGGAGTGTTAATTATGGAAGGTCGTGGGGTTGAGATAGGAGCTACTTTTGTTTCATTCTCAACAGGTTTTTTTGACTGCTGTTTAGCTAAATCACGAGCAACTTTCTGTTCCTCCCGAACCATGGCAGTTTCCTGCTGCTTCGAGGGGGTGAGCATGATGGTGATGAGATGGATTGCGAGGAACAGGGCTACAGGGGGTACTGCTGTCACTGCGGTTGCAGCCCAGAAAGGAAGCTTTCCTCCTCCAAGGTCAGGTGTTCCAGACAGTTGAAGTTCATCTGCTCGAAGAATAGGGTGCAGACCGTTACCGATGATGGAGATTATGACGAATAAACCAAGGATGATGAAAGCGTAAGCGTAAGCCCCTTTGTTGCGTTTGCGTAAAGCGAATACACTGATGGTGGCGATGAGGATGAAACCGTCTACCAGAACAGCCCAAACCCACGCTAGATTTGAGGAGATACCTGCGGCGACCGCTAACTGAGAAAGGGCATCAAAAGAAAGCACAGCGGCGGCAACTGCAACAATTACAGTAAGACCACGAGCTGTCCAGTGTAACCACTGGCTTTCTGATGAAACAACATTCTTGGTGGTTTGGGTCATAATGATTTTATATCGGGATACGGACCCGAAAAGTTACTTTGCTACTTCTTTATAGTCAACGATAGTTGGCTTCAACCCGAACAGAGGGAACCGTGGGCCTGCTCCTGAGAATTCATAAGTTTTCCCCACGCCGATGAGACCATAAGGTGATGTTCCAACCTTCTCACCCCAGTAGAATCTACCGCAGTCAGTGTTGAACTCTCGTGTTGCGTTAACTTTAGTCACAGTGCATGTTTCTACAACTATTTTAGTGTCATCGCTTGCTACAGCCAGAATGGTTTCACGGTTTACAAAGAAATAGATAGCAGCAGCGATAACAAGACCGGCGATAATCCACATTATAATTGAGCGCAGGTTATAGGCTGGTATGGGTTCTTTCCCCGCAACCAACCTAGCCCTCTGTCGTTTAGTGAGGGGTTTTCTTCGACGTAACTGCTCTTCTTGTGCCATTCGAGTTTCCTTGACAAAGATATCGGCATTTTACGTCACAGTCAGAACAGGCTTTTAGCTCTCCGCTGTAATGAATTTTGCGGGCAAATGAGCGACAAGCCAAACGTTGTTCTCTGAAAGGAAGAACTCCACACCAGCTTCATGAGCTTTCAGCGCGCTAACAGTCAGAATAGTTGGTACACCATGACGAGCACCAACAGTAAGCGCAGTCTCTTTCGAAGCGGAAAGGTGAACATGCTGACGTTTCCCCGGTTTCAAACCCTCAGACATGATTGGGGTTACAGAAGCCCAAACAGTTCCATGGAAAAGGAACTCAGGAGGAGTGGTTGCAACCAGACCCAAACGCACAGGAATACTATGTCCCTGTGCGGCACGGATGAGTGAACCTGTGACACTGTAACGCTGCTTGCTGTCCTGCGCTACAACCTCCAAAACCTGCTCAACAGTGATCTTTAACCCAAGCTTGACGGTAAGGGCGGAAGCTAACTCAGTCAGCCTCACATGCCCCGTTTCAGATAACGTAAGAGCGTACTCCGAAGGTGCATGCCTCAAAGCGTGAGACATGGTGCGGGAGACTTTCTCCAAAGTTATCTGCTTCATGTTTTCAGTGTAGCAGATGCAACTGACAAAGAAAATGCATTAGGTTTAAATTAGGTATTGTGCTATGTCAGTAGTTGGTGCTATGTTCTGAGTATGACAAATTTCACTACGATTAATGAAGCTGTGCGCGAGAAGCGTACCGTCACGTTCTTCTACTGCGGTGAGCGAAGGACTGTGCAGACTGACCTGATTGCGGATGGTCGCAACGGCGTCAAGTACATGGAAGGTTTCGATGAGGACCGTGAAGACATTCGCCGTTTCTCCGTAAACCAGATTGAGGACTTGGTTACTCTTTAGCCAAAATAAATTGAGGAAGCCCCAGACAATTTTTCTGTCTGGGGCTTCCTCAATTTATGAAAACTTTTTAGCCTTTGTAGTCAGGCACATCCACATTGAACTTAACGTTCAAATTCTCATCAACAGAAGTTACTGTGATTGTGGAACTGTAGGTTGTAGCTCCAATGGTTACAGGACATTCGATTGAAGCACCTACAACGGCTGGAAGGTTCTCACTGCAATCAAAAGCAGGAGTTCCTTCCACCTGTGAAGCGATGGCGGCAGCAGCCTGTTTTTCCACTTCAACAGAAGCAACTGAAGGGCTCTCTGCCGGAGTCATAGGTTCAACTGGCTCAAGTGGCGTAGAGGACTGCGAATTAGAAGGCTTCACAGGTTTCATGTCACCAATTTCTGCACTGAAAGAACAACCGGTCAAAGTTAGAGCAGCGAAAGCAGTCAATGCTGCAAGTGTCAAAATTTTCTTCATAATATCCTCGCAAGTAAGTTGTTGTTACCTAAATAGTATCGGGCGACTAATGCTTTCATCTCAAAAAAGTGATATTATGTAAATTCCACTCTAATCATAGGAAAAAGTATGCAGAAAGCTGATGAAGTCTTTGAACCTCATCCTGATGACGTAAAACTCTTCGCTGATTTCAAAAACGCCCGGTTGCGTAATGGTTTAGGTATGCAGGAAGTCGCTGACAGTATGGGCATAGACCTTGAATACCTTGGGGACATAGAAAATGCTAAATATGACCTAACGATGAGTGAGATTAGACTACTTGCTCTGGCTTGTGATGCCTTGGTGGAATATGACTTGATTGTGGGAACCCCTCCTGACCCTAAGAAGTCATGCTGAACTCTTTTTGAAATGTAAATTATGCACCCCTGTAGATGGAGTTGCATTGAACAAGAAAGTGTTGTACGCTCAAACCATGAGAGAAACAACGAAGCGCAAAGCACTGATTACCTTCGCCATCATTATGGCTGTAGCGGTCATCACAGGTATCATCCTTGTGGTCAGCGCTATCGGACTTTTCACACAGAAAAGCAATTCCAGCTACGTTCCGAACACTTCCTCCACGTCCACTGAGACCAGCTCCCCTACTCCCACAGCTCCTGCCCCTGTTGAGCCTGCACCCGCTGCACCTGTAGTAGACGTTGTTGACGAGTTTGATATTGACGGTTCATATGAGCGTGAAGCTTTCGGAACCGCATGGAGGGATGTTGACCAGAACGGATGTGACACCCGTAACGACATTCTTGCGCGCGACCTTACAAACCTCACTTACGTTGACGGCGGAGACTGCAAAATCAACACAGGCGTACTCAACGACCCGTACACTGCAACTGTCATCAACTTCCAGTTCGGGCAGGGAACCTCACAGAAGGTTCAGATTGACCACATGGTGCCGCTAATGTATGCACATTATGCGGGAGCTAAGAACTGGACTGAGGAGCAGCGCATCCAGTTTGCTAACGACCCTGAGAACCTTCTCGCTGTTGAAGGCTCAGCGAACTCTTCAAAGTCCGCGTCAGGTCCTTCTGAATGGCTTCCTGAGAACACCACCTACCTCTGCACCTACTCGCAGAAGTTCATGAACGTAGTAGTGAAATATGACCTGACTGTGACCACCGCTGACTATGCAGTTCTCACAGAGGGTCTTGCCACCTGCTAAACAGACCACCAGAGTTGGTTTTCTCTCTCCTTACCCCGCTCTGGTTCCCAGCCCCGCCACCTTTCTCTCTCCTTGGGTGGCGGGGCTTCTCTTTTTAATGGCTTGCAGAATGCAGGAACAATGTGGTAGAGTGGTACAGAATTAAGGAAAAATATGTCACAGCCTACGACCAAAGAGCTAGTAGCTCTTTTCGAGAGTGTCGCACGCCCTTACAGTAATGACAGCGGAACCGTGTATGACGAGCTGGAGCAGGGCATCCAAGCGATCTACGACAGTGGTGTTAAAGCTGGCGCTAATCTTACACCTACGGAGCTTGCAGCAATCTCACGCAAAGTTTCTGGACTTGAAATCCGCCACATCGAAGGGGAAACCCACGGCTCTGTCAACTGTGATGACTGTGGTGCGCTGTTCGGCTACCATCGTGATGACGCTCCTGTTGTGAAGGTTGCAGGTATCTGAGATGGGTGCGAGAGTTCATGAAGTTGTTCAGTATGCGGCAGAATGCCGTGAGTGCCGCTGGGAGGGCGAAGTTCATAACGATAATGAAGATTTCGCCATTGAAGATGCTGATGAGCATAACGAGAAACATCATCCGAAAGGAACTAAGTAATGTTTGATGAGAGTGACTTCCGCCCCTCCTCGCCTGTGGAAGGTGACAAGTATTTGTGGCCTGATGAGAAGCCTTTTACCGATTTTGCCGCTGTCAATGAAGGTAAAATAGACCTTCGTGTTTTTGAGCAGGATGTCTGGTGGGTTGATGTCAAACGTACACCCCATCTACTTACTGAAATGTCCCAAGAGTACCTGTTCAATGTTCTTCGCCATGTTGTTGAGAACGCAGAGAGCTTCTACATGGGCTGCATGCTCAAACATGCAATCGAACTAACTATGACAGTTTTCACACCATCTGATGAGGCTGTTTGCGAGTACCTCGATAACAAACCTTCCCTCCATGGTATGACCCCAATCGAATGGGTCACTTCAACACCTCTTGTAACTAAAATCTACGAACTACTTGACAATGAAAAAGGAAACTAACTATGTCCATCCCAGATAACGTCCGCACGTTCACACCCCGCCATCCGCGCATTTTTGTTTCCCGTATTGATACAAAAGAGGATCTAGAACACATTGTTGACGTTCTCTCCACCGAAAGCCCTACTTTTGTGGGGTTACTGGAGAATGTTGATGCGACCAATCTTCGAGTTTCTGAAACTGATGTCTATGTGCCAGGAGAACTCACCCGTTTCGGGAAAAACCAGTCACTTTTCTCTGTGGGTGATTACTTTGTAGGGAGCGAAAACGGTTTCCGTTTGGTGACAAGTAATGAAGCAGTCTATTACGGGAATATGGAAACTGTTCTGCCTCAACTCCTTGAACCAGTTTATGATTTGATAGACACTGATGTACCCGCCAAAGCATAAGAAAGTCAAAATGTTGCGTGCCGGTGACATTATTGTTGGTTCCGCTGGTACGCAAATCATGGTCATTGATACTGCCTATGCTACGCTAAAAACAGGCTTCTTCACTGTACTCACAGAGTTCGGGCCTCTTATTTTAGAACCGGAACAGGATCAGGAAATCCTCTGATGTCACAAAATCAACTTCATCTCATCTGTCATCCAAGTTGGATGAGGGATGAGCTTGCGGCGAACACAAAATATGAAGTTGAACACAGTTTCGGTTTAGATGTGCCAGAGTTCCAGAAGAAAGATATCTGGTGGTTACCGCAAGCGCAAGCTGTCCAGCTTCTGAACTCCATCCAAGCCCATCAGATTACACCCGTACCAGCGTTCACAGCCCCCTCAGGCGGTTTGTTAGCGCAGTTGGATAAACTGTTCGTTGGTCGAGCTACAGGGCTTCTGGCGGCACATGAGGCTGTTTCTGTTCTCGTAGAATGGCCTACACAGTTTTGGAAACTGGCAACAGCGAAGTCAGATAAGTTCGAAGCGAAAGTTCGTACACATGAAGAACTTATTTTCGATATTGAAGCGGCTGAGCTTCCTGCCGAAAGTTTGCTGGAATACAGTGAAGTTTTAGATGGAGCTAAACGAATTATCAAAGAATACAGACTTTATGTATCAGATGAAGAAATTCAGACTGGTTCACTGTACCTGGATTTCTCCGATGAAAGTAACCCTGTCACTATTTATGATGGAGCGGTTTCCGATACGGAAGAGCTCGCCGCTGCCATTCAGTTCGGAGAAGCGGTTGTAACAGCCCCTCATTCCCCTGACATGCCACCTGCTTATGTGATGGATGTCGCCTTACTTGATAATGGAGGCTGGATTGTTCTTGAATTCAACCCTGTATGGTGCAGCGCTTGGTATGACGCTGATGTTGACGCGGTAGTGGCAACCATTGCACGAGGGTTTATGGTTTCAGCGTCCGAGAAGAAGAAATGGGCGTACCAGCCTGACCCTCTTCTCCTCAGTAAATATAAACAAATCTGGCCTAAGAAGTAGTTCAAATAGAGCCCAATATGTGGTAGAATAAGCATAGACTTATAAGGAGTTATTCATGCCCAACCATGTAACAAACATCATTGAGGTGCAGAACCCGGATGTGCTGGCCAGATTGCAGAGCAAAGCCAGTAAAGTGGACTTTGACCTCCTCATTCCGTTTCCTGTTGAGCTTCAGAACATCACATCTGAGCATGTTGTGGTAGTTAGCAATGAGGAAGCTGATGCCATCAACAAGGAGAAAAACTCTGAGGTTTACGCGGCGCAAGTCGGTTGGACTTCTGAGACCCGTCATGCGATTAGTTTCGAAGATCAGGTTGAGCTTGTCCTAAACTTTGGACCTGCGCTTGACTGGTACAGTTGGAACATTTCACATTGGGGAACCAAATGGAATGCTTACAGTATTCGGGAAGAACTGAACTACAGCACAACAAGTGGTGTAGGCATCCAGTTTGATACGGCTTGGTCTCATCCTTTCCCTGTTATCGAAGAGCTTTCTAAACATTTCCCTGATGAAATTATCACCGTTCATTTCGCTGATGAGGACACCGGTTCAAACTATGGGTCTTATGTCATTGTGAACGGGGAGAAGGGTGAGCTTCCCATTGAGTTGGAAGAGAATGATTTCTGCTCTCAGGTGGCTTACGGCATGTCATATGCGGAGCTTCGTGCAGAGTGGGGCGATGATGAGGAAATCGAAGAGTAAACAATTTCATTAAATAAGTGAAGCCCCGCAGAAATCAAACTCTGCGGGGCTTCACTTATTTTTTAGAACTTAGTTACCATATGGTGATGGTGGGGTTGGTCCCTGTCCATATGGGTTCTGAGGCGCAGGAGGCTGCGCTGGTCCACCATAAGGGTTAGTTGGTGCCTGAGGCGCAGGAGGCTGCTGACCATAAGGGCTAGGAGGTGTTGGCTGTCCGTAAGGGGACTGCGGTGCTGGCGGCTGCTGACCGTAAGGGTTCTGGTCATAAACAGGCTTTTCAGGTGTACCCTGACCCTGCCACTGCTGAGGAGCCTGAGGCTGCTGCCACTGCTGTTGCTGCTGGTAACCGTTGTAACCAGCGTTCTGTAGCTGAGCGTCCTTGTTCATGAAGTAAGGACCATTAGCGAGAGCCCCGTTCCAGCGGTTGTTCGCACCGAAAGCAAGAACAGTCATCCAAATGAGAGGCACAAGGAATGCGAAGATAGTCCAAGTCGTGGTGTCTTTACCGAACGCTTTGTTGATGTTGATGAAAGCGTAAACCATTGCGATGGCTACGAATACAGCAGCGGCTAGGTAAATAAGGGAACCAAGGAATGGAATGATGTTCAGGAGTGCAGCGCCGAAGAGGATGAAAACCCACCAACCCTTCTGCTTACCAACTTCAAGAAGTGAGTAGGTGTTGTAAATTGGCACCCAAGCAGCCCAAGGGTTAGGGTAACCAGCTTTTTTGAGCAACGCTGAACCAGCGATACCCCACCAAATATAAGTTCCCAGACCAATTACTGCATAAACTAAACCAAAAATCAAGTATGCAGCGCCTAGTTCGGTGGCACCGGTACTTCCATCATCATAATAATCCATTATTATCCTTTCTACGTAACATAATCGGCTCATTTTGGTTGAAGCCGATTAGATATGTAGTAAAAGAAAGGGTTACACGCATGTTCAAAAAGAAGCATGTTCCGGCTGAAAAACTTATAGCCAGCTTCACAATATTGGACAAAGCGGCCAATAAAACGGAAAAGGTTAAGCCAGGACACATCAAAGCTGCTCAGAAGACTCTAGCTCATGGTCTCTCAGGAGCATATGACGATGCATTAGCTATTAAAATGTATCATGCTCTACGACAGGGCTTCCTGATAGATGTTCTCGCTGAACTCAAATATGAGAATGATGATGACAACCTGCGAGTGAACTTAGTTCAAAGAGGAACCTCCACCAAAGCAGAACTGAAATACAGGGAAAGTCTCCACCTTCTTCTTCTGAACTCTTCTTTCGTCACTAAAGATATTATTCGCTTTTACCGTTTATCTGAGATGCACCTCAATAAATATCAAGACCTGACAGAAGAAAAAGATGCAGATATCTCACACATCTTCAACTACAACAATACGGTGAACTCTCATCTAAAAGATGCTCATGATAGGGCTTTGGCTTGCCCCGAAGACAGCATCATGGTTGAGTTAGCTCCTCTTGCTTTAGTGAACCGTGCCCGAGCAGCGGGGGTTGTAGGACCAGAGTTGCTTCCTTTTGACCTGCTGGTGAAAGAGCTTATTTCCAGTTAGTTTCCTTTGCGAACTTTCAGGAATTCTGTAACCAGTGTTTTCACGCTTGCGTTCACAACTTCCGAAGAGATTTCTTTCTTACCATGAAGGTTACGAGCATGACGCACAATCTGGTCAGCGAGAGCATTCCATTTCTCCTCAGTATGAGACGGAACCCATTTGAGAACAATCTCAGTCTTCACAGTAGCCTGATGAAGGTCATGCGCCTGCTTCTGAGTGAGTAAGTTAGGGAGAGTGAGAACTTTACCATCCAGAACACTCTGGATGAGGGAGATGGCTGTGCGGGAATCTGAATGGATGACCAGCTCATCCGCATGGTCTTTGAAAGTGTTGATAGCTGAAAGTATGGCTCTAGCTTCCAGAGTGTTGATGTCAGCGCCTGTAACAGCTTTGACAAAAAACTTTGGCTCTGCATCATCAGTTTTCTTCACCCAACCATAACAGGCAAGCGCTGTCGTGGAGTTGGAGCGTGCTGATGCGTCAGTGAAAATTTCTGCCCTATTGATGGGTTCACCTGTAAGACGCTTCACTGCTGCGCGGGTCAGACGATCAGGGTTGGAGGTGGTCTGCTCATCAGCCTGCTCCTGAGAGATGCTGACAGCCTTAGCAAGTAGCTCCTCAGTGAAGTGGTCGTAAGGGGTAACCACAGCCACATGGGGTGGGTAGCTACCATCAAGAACCCCACGGTTACGTGTGATGATGAGAATGTGGTCGTTGGTGTCGAGCTGCTGAATTTCAGCAGTAACCTGCTCCTGAACTTTTTCAGGAGATGCATGAGGAAGAATGTTCACCTGTGTAGTGTCATCTTCAACAAGGACAACAATTTTGCTCTGCGGGGCACTTGCCAAAGCCAGTCCAATGTAACGGACGTTCATGATTTCTCCTTTGTTGTCGTATTTTGTAGGTTCTCAAACCTTATCAGCGGATACTGGTTTCAACAAATCGACACACGGGGATTGACAAACTTAAAATTAAGAACCCCAGCCATTTGTTAGCTGGGGTTCTTAATTCGGTGGTGAAGTTTACTTGCGGGTAGCAGCGCGAGCTTTCTTAGCAAGCTCTGTCGTACCCTTCTTGGCGGTTTTCTCAACCTTAGCAACATTCTGCTTAGCCTGTGCAGCGAACTTAGGAGCCTGCTTACCTGAGCTTGTAGCGAACTTCTCAGCGGCAAGCTCAGCGAAATCAAGAGCGTTCTTCACACCGGATGCGGTGCCTGTGATAGCAACTTTCGCAATATGCTCGGCTGGGCGGGTGGCTTTGTTGAGGTTACGGTTTACTGTCTTCACAACATTCTCACCTTTCGTTCCCTTGATGGTTTCGGAAGGCTCATTCCACTTGTCTTTGGCTGTCTTTACGACAGAAGCAGCGAGAACGCCTACGGTGGCAATGTTGACTAGTTTAGATAATGACATGGTACTAAGTATATCTGCTTATGAGCCGGGGGTCAAGAAAAACATAAAAATACAGGGTTTGACAGTAAGAGTTGTCCCTGTTAGTATTGAGTTGCGGCCTGATTATGGCTGCTTCTAATAAGGAGAAATCAATGTCAACTGCCACTGCAACAGCAACCATCCTGAATTTCCACCAGTTCAACTTGAAGGTTGACCAGAACATTGTTCTCCTTGGGCGTCGTGGGCGTCGTATTGAAGGTGTGATTGAGTCACTGGAATCCCGTAAAGCAGTTGTCCTTTCCGAAGGCAAGCTCTACAATGTTCCTTACCCCATCATTGTTGAAGCAGGAGAGATCAACATTGCTGCTCGTGATGCGCGACTTGCGAAGGTCGCCGCGTTCGTCATGGCTAAGGTTGGTGAAACTGTAGAGCTTCTTTCTGGTAGCCGTAAGGGTGACCAGTTCAAGGTTACGAAGGTGAATCAGAAGCGTTATGTTGCCACTGCTCTGAACGGTGATGGTGAGTTCACCCTCCCGTTTGAAGCAGTCAAGGTGGTCTCTAATCAGGAGGACACCATCATCGCTCGCCGCGCAGCCCTTGTTGAGCTTGGGGTGAGCATGGAAGATGTGCTTGCTTGGGAGAAGAAGTACCTGTAAACACGCCGATACAAAAATGTGAAGGGGAGCCTCAGACGGAATGCTGAGGCTCCCCTTTTCTGCTGCTAGGAACACTTAACCCGATATTCTGTACCAGACCCCTAGTTGAGGAAATTCATGTTCATTTTCGTACTCCTTTTCGGATACGCTTTCATCGCAATGGCGATAACGCTATTTAAACGGTGGAAGGCTCGCACATATCTCAACCAGAACGCTGATTTGCCTGTAACTCTAACCCAGTCTCCGTATTACCTGCGTGTTGCTCGCGGTAGAACTGTGCCTCAAATGTTCTCACTCTGGATGCATGTCCTCCTCCTCATTCTCCCCATCTCAACTCTTGCTGCGGATGCGTACAACCTTGACAAACCGGGCGTTGCACACCCCATACTTGCTTTAATGTTCACCGCTATTGCTTTAGCCACAATCTTCTTCAACGCTTTCTGGATTTTCCCTCAAAGCATCAACTATGCACAGCAGTACGCTTTCAAATCACGTACAGCTTCACCATTATTGAAAATTGAAGAAGTGCTGGGTTGGGTTATTTGGATTTCCTACACAGCTTTCGCCATCTACCTATTTGTGAGACTATAAAATGGAAACCCCTATTGGAAGCGCCGTCCTTATTTTTGTTCTTTCTTTGCCCGCAATTTATGGTTTAATTGCAATGATTATGGTGGGGATCAAACGCTATAAGGTGAGAACACATTTCCGTAATGGAGGCTTAGCGTCAGAAGAAATTTTGGCAAACCCGAAATATTTCAGCTTCGTTACAGGTAAGAACCCAGCTCAAATGTTCTCCTACGTCATCCACATTATTCTTCTTGCTGGTGGTGTGCTTTCTCTCTTCAGCATTTACACCGGCGCTTTCCTTCTTTGGGGTTTCGCTTTGATTGCACTTACACCTGCAACAATTATAGCTAACGCTTTCTGGATTTATCCGAAGAAGACAATCGAAGCTGAACAATATGCACTGTTCACAGGTAAAGCATCCAACCTGCTGAGAGCAGAAAGAATTGTTGCTTGGGTTACATGGGGTGCTTATGAAGCGTTCGCCCTGTTCATTATGGGTTCCATAGCTTTCAACTTCATTGTCACGCTTGATGGTTCCAACTACAGTTACTAAACAAACCCTACTGAGGGTGTTTTAGTTGCTACTCAGGCAACTGCTCATCAATGTCGTAAATACGGTCAGGTGAGTTTTGGGTCAACCACACAAAAGTTTCTTTAGCTGAGGATTGGTCAAAGTTGAGTGAGACCATGGCGAAAGCTTCTTCACGGGAACCTTGCTGACGGTAAGCATCCACAAGCCACTGGTCATACAAATTCAGTGCTTCATCAATGTCATCCTCGTTGGGTGTCCAACTGTCATCAACCATGCTCATTGCGGGTGGCCTGCTTCCTTATTTCTTACAAGAAATATCGGCATTCGAGGGCATAGAAAAGGGAGCCCACCGTGAAAAGGAGAGAGAAAAACGGTGAGCTCCCTAACATGAACAACTTTATTCTACGTTGTTCAAGCTTTCTAATGCTTTCTGTACGCAGACAGTCAAACCATCCCCGTACACATGTGTAAATGGAACTCCTGCATCCCAGTCACCTTCATTCTGCGGTTCGTTCTTCTGTTCCAGAACCCTATAGCCGTGTTCTTTCCCAGCTTCACGGTCAAGACCGCCTTCTACGCGAGCGATGTGGAGTGTCTTCACTTCACGGTCGTTCACTTTTATAGTAACATGGATAGGCATTTCAGCTCAGTCTTCCTCATCAAATTCATCTTCATCAGCTTCGTATATAACGGTGATGTCATTCTCGTCCGCAAACCAGTCAAGGATGTTCCACAGTTCTGTTTCACCATCATTGTACCACCAGTCGAACTTCGCTCCTTCTCCAGCGAACTGTTCTCCGTAGATGACGAAACAGGCTTTGCTGTCATTGAAATCCCAAGCCCAACCATGTACGCCACAAAGGAACTCCACAGCTTTCTCAGCCGCATCATCATCCAGAGCCACAAACACGTTCAGGCCAAGGAGGTCAACTTCACTAGCAGCGGTCGGGTAGTAGAGTTCACCGTCTTTGTAAATTTCAACCACTTCAATGGTCGTCTGCTGACCATCAAGGGTAAGCGTTGCTTTATATCCTGACATTTTAGTGTCTACTTTCGTGTGTGTTTGTGTGTTGTTGTTACCTCAATCTTACCATATTTAGGGCATAAAAGCTACTCGGTCTTGTGTATGAAGGAGGGATAAGGTAGACTGTAGATAAATATTTCTGAGGAGAAAAATGTCTAATGTAACTCCCATTCGTGCTGGTTTTACTACGGAGCAGCTTATCGCCGCTGTTGACGCTGACACTGCTGAAAGGAGTGCGCAGTTCCTTGTGTATGCGGCAGAGAATGGTTTCGCACTGACTGATGAGGATGGTCGTGTTCTGACATCCACAGAGGTCGCATGGAAGCATATTGTGGATAACCACATCCTGATGGATGAGAAACCTAACCTCAAAATCGTTTCCTAGCTTTCATTACGGTTCGGTAATAGAAAGAGCTAATATTACCGAACCGTAATGAGTGAAGCCCCAGACTAATTCCAGTCTGGGGCTTCACTCATTAGAAAAGGTTTTTCTTACTTGTCATTCCAAGCGAAACGGAAAGCCCGAATGAAGTCATCCTCAGTGTGCTTTGTATTACAGAGGATGGAAAGAGTGGAAGTTTTAGCGAAAAGCTTAGCAACTCCATCCAGAATTGCTGCACTGACATATGCACCATCACGGTGAACCAGAAACAACTTTCCTTCATCATCCTGCCGCACATTGAGATGGATTTTCTGTAGAACTGTCAACAGAGCATCTCCGTCCAGCAGGGTAGCTTCTGTGAGCTTCTGAGCGAAACCAGTGGTGTCAACAAGGGTGCGGGACAATGCAATACTTCTTTCTGAACGAGTGGTATATGTCTAACGGTTATGCGAATTTGTACTTAGTGATATCTTCACCCGGTCGGATAGTTACAGAGCGTTTCTTCTGGTCGGTTTCCACCAGCCAGAACTCTACCCCGCTGAAAAGGTTCGGGGATACCCCTGAACCAATGAACGGTTCCGTTTGCTTGGTTGCTGTGTAAGCAACTTCATCATGGGTGAAGTGGAGAACAACATTGTTCGTTATAGTAGTCATTAGGCGACACTTGCCCTTTCTTGACAAGAAAAATACTGTGTTTAGCCTAACACTTGTGGAGGCGAAAAGCTAATCCAGCTATTGAGTATTATCGGGGAATATGGTATGATATAAGGGTAGTGCCCTCCCTATTGGGGGTATGAAAACAGATGATATTTTGGAGAAATTTTGGCTCAGGAAGACTTCCGTGGAGTTCCTTTAGAAGTTGGTGATCTCGTTACTTCTACTGATGGTGGGTATAAAAGTATTGTAGTATTCGAAGTCATTGGTTTCACCCCACGGAAAGTGCGTGTCATCCGCACTGACGGTCAGGGGCAACTAGCCTCAGCAGCAGGTGGTTCTTCTCGCCGCGCAGGAACACCCACACTTAAAGACAGTTGCGACATTGCACGTTTGGAGCCAATCACAGTATGAATAACGCCGAATATTTCAACCGCGAAACAAAGAAAATCGTTCCAGCTTTCTTCTTCGACGCAAATAAGCGTGGTCTGAGGGAAGCAGTATCTCTGTTCGCCCAGCAGTGGGGTCAGCTTGGAGTTGAAGCAGAATATGCTTCCTCAGGTGACAGTAACGGTTACGGAAGCTGGGAAGGTCTCAAACTTGTGACCCCTGAGCAGACTTACACCCAAAGTCTGTACATTGTCTGGCATCCTTCAACATTGGATTTCCTGTACATTGCAAAAGAAGACTTCCAGAAGGATTACCTTCTGGTCACCGAAGCTAACCGTGAAGCGGTTGAGACTATTCAGAAAGAAGCAAAATAATGAACCACTGCGATGCCATGGGCCGTCAACTATTTGTCGGTATGCATGTTGTAGGTAACTGGGCTGTTGACAGTACCGAGCTGGTTGCTTACGAAATCATTGGTTTCACTCCACAGAAGGTTCGTCTTCGACGCATCAATAAAGACCGCGCTTCTGGAAGGTTCACCTATCAGGATGAGCGATGGGGTCTTACGCTGAAGCAGCCTGCTGGTCTTGCTATCATTGAACCCCTAATCATCTCCTAATTTTTTACATTGATATTCAGAAAGAGAAATAATGCATCATGATTGCGCAGGTCGCCTCCTCTCTGTAGGCATGCAGGTTGCCGCTAACCGATACGGTGACAAGCCTAGGCTCGATATCTATGAGGTTGCAAGTTTCACCACACACAAAGTTCGTTTACGCCGCATCTATAAGGATGCACGCACAAACCGTTTTGAATATTCTAGAGATGAAGGTCTTATTCTGAAGTTCCCAGAAGATGTTGCCATCATTGACCCGGTATTCTGATGACAGGATCTAAAGAAATACCTGTATGGGATGAAGTCCGTGACCATATTGGTGAATACATTGAATTCGAGTTCTATCCCGGCTGGGAAGAGCCTGAAACCTTGTCAGGCTACCTTCATGGTGTATCCCAATCTGACCCTCATGACCAAGACCAGTTCATCTGGTTACATATCAGTGATGACCCAACTCTTGAAGAAGGTGAAGAGCCTTCTTGGTTAGGCGGCTACGGCATGGGTAGAGGTCGCACTTTCCGAATTATTGACGCTCCATCTATAGAAAAGAAATAAAAACATGACAGTTATAATTGTCCGCAATGAAACAGAACTTATTGAACTTGCTATTGACAAGCTCACAACACAACGTGATGCCGCGCTTGATGGTGAATGGATTCTCAAATGGAGAGATCAGGAAATGTTCATCGGCAACGCTGAAGCGAAGAAGGGTACTTGGGGTATTGAAGAGTATGTTGCCGAATGGACGTATGCCATTAACCGTGGCGATTCTCAAGAGATGAAAGAGTGCGAAGATGGGAATTATGACGCGCACCTAATTCTCACGCTTCATCGAACCATCGGCGTTCAATTGGAGCTACTAAACTTAGGTCTTACTTCTGAAAACGATACTATTACTAAACTCGCAGTCGATTTAGCAACTACTATTCTGAAATAAATTCAGTAATCCCAGCCAATAGTAATAATATTACTACGCTCCTACATTAGGGCGAATACAGAGGAAACTATGTCATATCAAAATCCACAATATTCTCAATATGGTGCTCCTCAGCAGAAGAGCCACACTAAGCTGATTGCTTTCATCATTGTTATAGCTGTTCTTCTTCCTGTTCTCGGGTTGGCTGCATTTTTCTTCATCACGAAACAGCAGCAAGCGGACTATATTGATAAGACAGAGCAGTACACGCTATGGGATGTTAACGGTGGGTATGCAGAAAATGACACGGATGTAGATTCTGGTCTCCAAGCCCGATTAGAAACCCAAGAAGCATTCCGAAGTGAACTGGACGCGGAGTACGGCGTAGAAGGCTACTTCCATAAAACAAATGTAACCCAGCTCGCGTCTGGTCAACCTCGTGATGAAATTACTGGTAAACCGGCACCTGATAGCACAGCATCTGTTGATTTAGATTTCTCCCTGTATCTGAATGAAGATGCTGAGTTGGAGAACGTGGTTACAACTGTTGAAGATATTCTTACAGAGCGAGGATATGAGGTGAAGGTAGTAGAACTTACTCCAAAAGCCATATACATGACCACTACCCGTGAAGTTCCTGCATCCTCAGAAGGTGTTGACTTCTACGAAGAAGAACTACGTATTGACTTCACTCTTCCTAGCTCAATTTCACCGCATATGATAATTACTGTTTTGGATTACACAAACTACAAACTTGAATATCCTTTATCAGGCATCCCTGTCTGGTCAGGTCTTATTGACCCAGCAGAGTTTGAAGCAGGTGGAAGCCTTTCTTGGGTGAAAATGGGCATAGCATCTAAAGCTGAAATTTGTGGACTTGAAGAGAACACATATTATGGTTATTGGGATGCGCGGTATGACTGTCTGGAACGTAGTTAATAGCCAAGTGACTAGGGTACAGAAGCCAATAGAGATAGTGTTATGTCCTATAAAATAATTGACTTGTTTGCCGGTATCGGCGGCTTCCATCTTGCTTTCGAAGCAGTTGGTGCAAAAACTGTTTTTGTTTCAGAATGGGATAAGCATGCTCGTGCTACATATGCAGCTAACCACGCTGAAAGTATCAATTCTTTCGCTAAACCTGCACATTTTGCGGGTGATATCACCAAAATTGTGGCGGAAGATATTCCAGATTTTGACATCCTGACTGGCGGTTTTCCCTGCCAGCCTTTCTCCAACGCTGGTAAGCGGGGAGGTTTTGAAGACACTCGCGGGACCATGTTCTTCCATGTTGCAAATATTCTGAAAGTTAAACAGCCGAAAGCTTTCTTCTTGGAGAATGTTCGCGGTCTTCTAACTCATGATGACGGTAAAACATTTGAAACCATCAAGAACGCTTTGGATGAGCTCGGCTATTCTCTACATTTCAAAATTGTGAAAGCTTCAGAACATAACATCCCTCAACATCGTCCACGATTATTCATGGTTGGTTTCCGCAAAGACATTGATGACAGTAAGTTTGAATTCCCTGCCTCCTTGCCGCTATCGCTCACTATCAGCGATGTCATGGGTGGAAAAGTTACTAATGTAGCGGGACTAGAACGCACCGTTGGGTTTACCCTTCGTGTTGGTGGTCGCCATTCTGGGGTTCATGACCGCAGGAACTGGGATAGCTACCTTGTGGATGGTGTTGAACAGCGCCTTACCATTGACCAAGCGAAACAGTTGCAGGGCTTCCCCGCAGATTATGCATTCCCTGTTTCGGAAACACAGGCTTTCAAACAATTAGGCAACAGTGTTGCAGTTCCTGCTATCAAGGCGACTGCAGAGAAGCTTGTAGCGGTTCTCGACGCTAACTAATTATCCAGTTCCCAGAGTAATAAATCCATTGTCTTTGCGAGCTTATTTAGAGTATTTTTGGTCCGAGTTTGGTCTTTTCAGGTAATTTTCAGCAAACTTTTTTCTGACCAAATGGTCAGGGGTAAGTTTCCCATGTTTACGGGGAAAAATGAGGGATACCGAAACTTTTATACGGACAGAAGTACCTGACTATCCCCCATATGGGGGTGATTTTTTAAACCTTTTTTTGGATTGCGCCGAAATACTATATGCAAGCAATGCCAAACAAACATTGGAGAAAATCATGAATAAGACATTGAAATTCGCATCCATTCCAGCAGCCGCTGGACTAATAATTGGTGGAGCCCTTATGATAGCCCCAGCAAGTGCATCCTCAGGATGTGACACTACAGGCGGATCATACGATAGCGCATTCGGTAACACCTCAGGAAATAATGACGGTTCAATCGGAACTGTCACTGACAACACATCCACTGATGATAACTCAGGTTCTGGTGTAGGTGGCGTCTCAGAGGAGGCTCCACACGGTTCAACCTCAACAGATGTTGACAGTACCGAAATCATTAAAGACACAGCAGATGTTGGTGGTAACGAAATCCTCAAAGATACTGCTGATGTCGGCAGTTTCCTAAACAACCTTTTCGGTGACAGCCTCCTCAACATTGACGGCGGAATTGTTAACGTCAATGACACCCTTGTTGATGTTGACGATGTAGCTAACGGTCCAATCGCATCAGGTAATGATGTTGACGCACCAGTAGCTAACGGAACTGATATTCCTGTAGCCAACGGCACCGGAAACAACACAAAGGTTGATGTTCCAGTCAAAGCACCTGTGGCTAATGACACCAAAGTGAAAACTTGGGTAGATGACACCATTGACAGCACCCTTGACGGTGTAACAGGTGATGACGGTATTCTTAACAACCTTCTTGGTCGCTAAGAAAAGGCAGGTTTAGCCTGCACCCTTGAACCACCAAAAGTTAGCCCCGCAGTTTCTGCGGGGCTAACTTCATTTAAGGTGAGAAGCTCGGGATAAAGCTGTAGCACCCCATTGGGTATGAAAAAGATGAGTTTCTAGGAAAGTTTTTGTTGTCTCCACTGTAACTGGGAAACCAAGCTCTTCTGAAAGACCTTCAAAGAAAACAGGGTAATCAAATTCAAAGTTCTGCATCAAATCTGCATCACGAATAATAGCTTTCAGTAGCGGCAACTTAGAAGGCACCACAAAGTTGCTAGCAGTTGCATAGATAAGGAACATGACAGTCCACATGTCTTTATCGCTGTCTCCCGCAGCGCGCATCCCAGCGAGACAACCAGCTACAGCCCTAGCGATATTCTCATTCTCATTCCCAGTACCTGTATGGTTCCAGTCATGATACAGACCTGCAATAAAAAGTATGCGAAGCTGGTCATCATCAAGCTTATGTTGCAGACCGCCATTCACTGCCTGCAAAGCAACAGTATAGGAATGTTGGTTGTTATGATACGGAAGGTTTTTTGAAGGGTTGTTACGGGTCACATTCCTAAAATGATATTCAGCTCCAAAACGCTGTGCGACATACTCCGCTCGGTTATAGCGGTCAGTTTGGAATTCTTCAAACGTTAGCATCTCTTTCATGCGAGAGCTTTCAAAAGTCTACGGTGGATATCAGCTACCTTACCAACAGCAGAGAACTCAGCGAGAACACCCCGACTTTTGTACTCATCCAACACAGGGGTCACTGTACGGGCGTAGGTGCCCATCCTGCCGCGTATAACATCTTCGGTGTCATCTCCACGCTCCTGCTCCTGTGCGCGCAGCAGGAGGCGATTCACAGCCAAATCCTCATCAATATGCAGGTCAATAACACTGTCAATGCGAACATTGATGCTGTCAAGGAACTCAACCTGGTTCAGTGTGCGAGGGTAACCATCAAGGATGAAACCATCTTTCGCATCATCCTCAGCCAAACGTTCCTGAATTACAGCGTTCGTAATCTCATCTGAGGTGTACTGACCAGCGTTCATGGAATCCGTAATCTGAATACCAAGGGGAGTGCCTGCACGCATATGTTCACGGAAAATGTCACCCGTGGAGATGTGAGGAATACCAAGACGGTCAGCAAGCAACACAGCCTGAGTACCCTTACCTGAACCGGGTCGGCCAGTGATGAGAATGTTCGACATTTGTTTCTCTCCAAATAAAGTGAAAACGGTTTTCGAATATCAGTCTAACACCTTTATCTGAAAGGTGCAAGCAACGGTAAGTGAAAAACCTGAAACCGATAAAGGTTACTGATGACCATTTCCATGAGGACAAGCCTAACCTGATGTCAGACAGTGAACCTAACCCAGTAAAATATCGTAAAGATGAAACCGAAAGTCTTTATGGTGACGGTTTCATCAGAGCCGAAAAACGCATGAGCGGGGCAACTAAATTCCTTCTACTGTCCATCGCAATTGCCATCATCTGTTTCTTAGCAAGCGGCTACACTATTCACTCCCAAACTGATTACTTTGTTGGTAAAACTGGTTCGGAGAAGCTAAACGAAAAGTATCTTGTAGACAGTAGCAACGCCACCCCCATTTCAGCCGGTACAACTTCTGAAAAAATTCTTCAAGAGGTTGGCGCTCCGTCTTCACTAAAAGTTATCTTCACTGACAACCCGAACCTTAACTGTGGATATCAGAAGGTTCAAGGAAGCACTTCGGAAGGCACTGCATATGAAACGGACCCTGATAACTGGGTTTCAGGATGCTTCCAATCAGCATATGAAGATTATATTTTTGTTTACTGGGGTAAGAATGTAAGTTTCGAAACCCGTAAGTTCTTCCTTCTCCATGAGTACGGTCATTACACTCAACGACATGAGCAAGCAGCCGCTTACTACAAATACAATCACGGAGAAGAGAATATTGTTGAAACAGATGCTGACTGTAGAGCAGTTCAGTATGGCGCGTTAGCAACCACTGAGTTCAACTGTTCCATTCCGAACTGGACACCGGAATGGTTATCTGAGCAGTAGGCGTGAGTAGGTGTTCGCGTCGGAAGCGTTCTGTACCCAACCATTTTCAGCAAAGAAGTCTTCACTGAGACCATCATCATGCATATGAGTATGAAGTTCGTAAGCACCTTTCATCACAGCTTCAAATTCGATAGCTTTGAGGAGTAACGATCCTACCTTCTGGTCTTCTTCGCGGATGAAGAAACAACGGAGTAGACCCGCCCCTTGCATTGTGCAGTTAGGGTAGTCGCACTGGTCTTCTACTTCTGAACCTACACCTAAAATCTCACCATTCGCTTTAGCGGCAACCATGCTGTCTTTGGTTAGGATGAACTGGATTATGGTTTCCGTTGTTTCCTCATGCAGCCATTGGCTGACAAGTGTTCGGCTTTGAGACGCAGCAGTTTCTTTAGCAAATTCCATGATGAGCATGCTGATAACATGCGGGTCGTATTTATGTGCTGCCCGCACAACGATGTTCTCTCCCATGAAGTCAGATATAGGCACATACTGGTCTAATGCCGATAAAACTCGTTGTAAAGACTTTTTGAAAGGGTTGGATATGCCATCATATGACGCACAATTTATCTCGGATGTTCTAGCATTCAATGAAGGTTACCTGTTTGTGGGACCCGATGAGATTGAGTTGCTCAAAAGTAGAGTAGGTCACACGGTGACTATTCCAGTCGTCCATTTCCCTCTTCCGAATAATGAGGATTCTAAACTCGTTCGTTGGGAATTCGCAGGTACTCTCGTAACCTATGCGGTAAATGAAGCAGGCACTAAAGGTCGGTTCGTCTTCAATGACGGAACAGTGGTTATGCTGAATACAGCGCTACTGGGATAATCCCATATCGTACACTCATTGACATAGCTGAAAACGTGCGTTATCATTGAGGAGTGAGTTCCCCCGCTCATTCCCCTAACGCAATGGAGCAATAATGACTTCCGAAATCGAACCTTTCCGTGATGGTAACCTTGAATACCAACATGGTGTGAAAAATGCTCGAGGTATCCTGTACGGGCTGGGTTTCAGTGCCATTCTTTGGGCTGGCATAATTGCCGTAGGTTACGGCATAGCGCACATCTTCAACTAAATAGCTAATCACAAACAAGTAGTTATCGCATGTTGCACAAATACACATTTGTGGGTTTACACAACAAACTATTGAGTGAGAAAAATATTGTTAATGTTTGGGTAAACTGCTAAGCTCTTCAAAGAAAATGTTAGGCATATTGAAAGGAGTTAATGTGACTGTTATCAACGTTGTAGACACCATCAACGAGACCTCTGAGCGCTTGAATGACGCGCTGTTAACTCTCCGTAACTCTGTTGCTGAAGGTGATGAGAAACGCATTGACGCTAAAATAAATGCCATTGTTACTGCTCAGGAAATTTGGGACACCGAACAGTCTGAACATGAACAAAAAGGCAAGCTGCATAAGTTTTTCAAAAACTATGCCAGCATCATTGATTACCAGATCAAACATTCAACAGGTGGAGCTAGGCACGGTTACTCTTTTGTAATGCTCCACATCCGAGACCATATCTAAAAGAATGTAGAAAGAGCCTGTCAATAGCTGACAGGCTCTTTCTACATTAACGATTGTTCATGCGATAGTGGTAAGCATCCGAAGACCTTGCCATCAACGCTTTCATATGCTCTTTCTGTAACTCAACTTCCCAGTCAGCAAGACCATTATCTTCATCAGCAAGAGTGAAACGTAAATCCTCAATCTCTTTGATAAGTTTCTTATAGCCTTCATCAGTACGTTCATATGCAAGGCGCGCATCTTTGAGATGTTGAACACGGTTCCGCACACCCTCAGCACGAGTTTTACGGTCAGCAAGTTCTGAGAACTGGAAGAAAAGTTTACTCATATGCTTTCCACCATGAGGTTCATTGGAGGAACTAATTTCCTTCTTCGTCTGATGTATCAACCGTAACAGCGCGTTAAAGTTATCATCTTGTGCATCAATTTCAGCAAGCGTGTCCAGACGAGCTTGTGCGTGAAGGTTAGCGTTAGCTTCATGATTGAATGTTTCCGGTTGAATGAACTGTCTCTCATAAGCTGTATAGCTTTGGCTTATGTCCTTCTCAATCTGCTGGGCAAGTACAGCAACTTTTCCATGCTCACGGCAGGTTGATACGTCCGCTGCACGACATTTTCTTTCACTCATAGCTTATGTCTAACAAACGGTTCGGGTAACAATACGAAATGGTGCTATGACTATTGAACATGGCTTTCGATGCCATGCTCTTTGTCTATGTCTTCGTGGATTTGTTTGCGGAGTCGAGGGAGGATTATTTTCTTGAACAGAACACCCCACACTAAAGCGATGAACAATCCGTCAAAGACTATGGTGAATACTATTTCGGCAAGAATGTGAGCTGGGTCTAAAGCGACCGCAAGGAACTCTTCCCAGAAACCACCATGAGCTTCACTGTGTAATAAAATGTTGTTGAGAATAGTAATCAATAAGGGCATATTTATATACTAACGGAAACTTATGCTGTACCTAATTTTACAGTAGTGACTTCTTCTTTACCATTACGAAGGTAGGTAACTTCCACTTCACTATTAGGCGCATACTGACGTACTGTAGCTGTCAACTGTAAAGATGAGGCCATGGAGCTGCCATTCAATTTCACAATAACATCACCTTTCAGTAACCCTGCTTTGGATGCGGGGGAGTTAGCTGCGGTAGAAACAACCTCAGCCCCTGAGGTGAACGCAGCATCATCCACAGCAAAGTCATTGATGTTCGCTCCAAGATAGCCATGGCTACCGTAGCCTGTCGCAATTATTTCTGCTGAAATGCGCTGTACATAATCTGATGGAATGGCGAACCCTACACCAATGCTTCCAGATTCTTCACCCGATGAAGATGTTGCAATAGCTACGTTAATGCCAATTAGGTTCCCGTTCGCATCCAACAAAGCCCCGCCAGAGTTACCCGGATTGATTGCTGCATCCGTCTGAATTACAGAAAGAGCAATACTGCCATTACCAGTATCAACTTTCAGACCACCAGGCACCTGAGAGCTAGCGACAGTGATAGGACGGTTCAAAGCTGACACAATACCTGTTGTCACAGTTCCTGAAAGACCCAGAGGCGCACCAATAGCGATTGTGGAGGAACCAACAGTCAAAGCATCAGAGGAAGCAAATTTGATAGGTTCTGTACCTTCAAGCTTCTTATCCACTTTCAGAACCGCAAGGTCAGCAGTCGCATCATAACCAACCAGCTTAGCTTCATAAACTGTACCTGAGTTAGTCTGAACAGTGATAGCCGCATCCTCAGTCAGACCACCTAAAGTGGCAACATGGGCGTTTGTGACAATGTAACCGTCAGTGTTCAGAATTACACCTGAGCCGGTTCCCCCAGTATCATCCCCAACTGCAGAAACTGTTACCACAGATTTGAGTTTCTCTTTCACCACATCAGCCAAATCAGATTGAGCTCGTTCGGTTGTAGTTGTTATGGTTCCAGTGCCATCAGAGGAAATGGTAATATTAGGGCCAGTTGCGGTTGGGTTAGCTAAAGAGCTTCCTACTGCCCCTGTTACCCCACCTATCAAAGCGCAGGTGAGACCTAACGCGACAAATGCTCCAACTAAACTCTTACGTTTCTTAGGTACGTCTCTGCGTGTTCCATACTGAGGGTCGATGAATGAAGGCACAGGTGGTGGGGGATAAAAAGCTGTTGGGGTTGGTTGAAAGTTAGGAGCGGGAGGCTGAGGGGAATACGGGTCCATGAAATGGTCTTCCTGTGAGAATATATATAGTTCATCGGCTTTTCAGCTTAAGAATGTGGGTAAAACTAGTCATTATAGGCTACTTCCAATACAACAGATGCAACGGAGTGAACATTCCAGTGAATAAAAAGGGCTGAATTTTTCTAGCACTGGTAGAGTTTCCAGAGAACATAAGGAAAGAAGTGCAGCATGCGAAATTCAAAATTCAGTTGGCTACCTAAAGCTACTAGGGAGAACGCGCATCCTTACTACTTGAATAAGTTCAGGCGCAAAATCTTTCTTGCCGCCACACTAATCTACGTTCTTACCCTCATCACCATATTTTCTTCTCTAAGCACGGGATCTGTCGGGGTCATAGCGTTAGGTGCATATGTTGCTGTATCAATATTTACTGTGATTGAAATTGTTGCGTACTGGTATTGGATTGAAGCAATGGATGTATCAAATAAAGCTGCCATGATTGGAACTCTAGTAATTGGTTCTCTCCCTTTAGTCGTTTCTGTTCTTGCCTTATCTCTGCGCTAGAAGAAACTATTTTCCACAATAAGGAACCTGAAAATATTATTTTTCTCAGTTTGACAAAAACTGTCCGATAACTTGTATTGCTAGATAAAGTCATGTAGACTTTAACTAGATAAACGGGGTTACTTGAACGCCCAGAAAACAACAAGAACGGAAAGCCAATCATGACTGACAACACTGAGCAGAAAGTCAACACTCCTCAGGTCAATACCATGTCTGATTATGAGCTATCAGTTTTAGCTAACACATCACTGGTCACTGAGCTTGAAAAAAGCCTCGATGCGGTCGCGCACGGCAAGACCGTCACAGTCGAACGACGCCAGCGCTCTATTTAGAGTCAATAGCGGATATACCGCTTGGCTCCCCTCCTTCGCTCTCATAGCTGCAATAAGCATGAGCCGCCAGACTTTCACAACCTTTTAAGGTTTTCCACTCCTGAACTTGAGTAGTAAACAGTTCACCATTCCTTGACGCAACTTCGCCTTGCGCACACCCTTAGAAAGAATATTCATCATGCAGTATAAATATTTCATCAAAATCGTCACCAACCATCGAGTGAAAGCTCAGCACACCCAAAACCTAACCCAGAACATACGCAAGCAACTGACCTTCGAGCTTGAAGCAGAAACACCTATGCAGGCTTTTGCAGCGGTTGAAAGATATGTTGATGATTACGATCATGTCACCATTGGTTGCCCAAGAGGGAAAGGGCAGGTGAACCCTCATCCGCAGTTCATGACCGTAACCGCTTTATTGCAGGATGGGGTCAGAGTTTACGAATGGTTAGCCAGATAATGTAAAGAAGCCCTAGCAGGGTAAGTTCCTGCTAGGGCTTCTGGTTTGTGGGATTGGTTGGAGCGGGTAGGCTTTGCACCTACTTCATCTTTTTACACCGGCGCGCTTTCCGGCGACCTAACAAAGGACTGTGCACAGTTCTCTGCCATCTGGCTGAAGGTCTTACCTAACATAGACGACCGCCCCACATTTTTAGTTGTATGGTGTGAGCCTAAAGTCGCATACGTACTTTAGACCCACACCTCTCATAACAGGAGACCTTGTTCCTGCCTTCGATACAAATGCAAGAAGTTTTCTTCCACTTATTCTGGAAGCATTATCTTGCCGTTGAAATAAGCGTAACACATTTGGTTCACAAAAGCAAAAATAAGAACCGTGTTTTACAAATAACGGAAAGGGTTCAACTCGTCAACATCAAAGTCAGAGTTCCCATATGTCATCCCTTTAGCTACCCCATCCTCACGAATGTCATAGATGAGGTTCAAGAGTTCCTCTTTTGTATCAGCATCCCAATCAAGAACACTGGAACTTATGCCATCACGGAGACTTTCCTCCGTATAAAGACCATCTTCAATGTCCACAGTGTCACTGTCTTCGAAAGAGTTCTCCCAAACATAAGCAAGGTACTCACCAACTGCTTCCGCTTCATCCTCAGAGAACGTATAGATACCATCAAACCTGTTGTTCAGGAACTGTTGAATATTTTCGATAACCATAAGAACTCCAATCGGTTGTCGTAAGAAGGAAGATATCAACTATATCGGAAAGTTAGATAACAGTTGAAAATCTGTTAGATACTGTTCATGAGTACAATTCAAGCCTGCCGAGCAAAGAAACCATCCGTCTGCCCATACCATGGCGCGGTATTGCGAATGCAGAAAGCCCTTGATAAAGGAAACTTTGTTGACTACCAGATCGCTCGTGATCAGGCTGAACAGCATAAAGATAAAGAAGTGTTCTTCTCCCTACCTGCGGAAACAGCAGACGATGCTGCACGTTCAGAAGAGCTTGAAGCTTTAGATAAAACTAAGCAGGAACTACAATCAGCAGACTCTTCAAATAAAGCCGCAGAACCTAAAATCTATGCCCCAAGAACCCAAGTGAAGTTTGAAGAGCTGGAAATAGGAACCCCTGTTTACCGTCTGTACCCTAAGTTTGCCGCAGGTGTTATCAAAAAGCTTGAAAAAGATGACATTCACATCTCAAACGGAGATGACGACTTCTTCATTTGGGGAACACATGGAGAAGATGCGAACCTTACCGGCTGGTTCCATGGGCGCGTGCAATAGTCTGCTTAGGAATAAGCTCAACCCATCTACGTTCCCCGATGCTAATAAGCATACGATGTTCAGTTTCAATATCGAAACCGTTGACACGCCACTCCTCCGCATTTAAACGAACAGCGAAAACCTGTACATCAGAACCAGCATCATTATCCTCAGACCAAGAGATGATAGTACCAACCTTTGAAGGTAGAATTTGTGTTGCAGACATTTGTAATCCTTACATAGTTTATACTTCCAGTCTAACCTTTCCTTGACTTCCATCTGATTATTGCGTATGCTGGAAGGTACAAGTTTCACTAACGAAAGAGTAAAAACTGATGGAGTTCTCCCGCAAGCACCCTATTTTTGGTTTCTGGTGCAAGGTGACAGGCCATCGTTTTCCCACCTATCTTTCAGACTATGTGAGCTGTGTCCGCTGCGGTCTCAAAGTCCGTCAAGAAGACCTTTACTAAGGAAAATAATGGAAAAGACCCTCATAGATACCATCGTCGTCAAACAAGATGTTGGTGGACCTTACACACAGTATAAGAAAGCCATTCTGCAGTTCTGGTCTGACGGAACAGTGACATGGGTTGCGCGCTCTGCGGAGAAGCAGGAAAAGCATCCTAACGCCTTCTATATTGGTGATACTCCTTGGAAAAATAACTAAGCACACCTGTTAGACATTCAACATGTCAACTAACGAACAAGAACTACTCCTCACAAGAGGTATTCCCGGCTCAGGAAAATCAACATGGGCTCGCCGCTGGGTTATGGAAGACCCAGAAAACAGGGTACGTGTAAACCGTGACGACATCCGTGAAGAACTTTACGGAAAAGAATACCACGGCAACCAGACCCCTGAAAATGAGAACCGTGTAACCTCATACGAACACAACCGCATCAAAGCGGCACTCTCCAACGGTAAAAGTGTTGTCTCAGACAATATGCACCTGAACCCAAGGTTCACACGCGACTTCTACAAAATGGCGAAAGAAGCAGGTGTACCAATTCGCAACAAAGATTTCCCAATTAGTCTGGATGAAGCCCTTCGCCGTAACGCGGCCCGCGACCGTGTTGTACCTGCTGATGTCATCCGCAAAATCTATTCACAGAACTTGGGACCAAACGGGGAGTTCCACCACTTCGATGGTTCATATGCAGTGAAGCCTTTCGTAAAGCCATTAGTGCGCCGCCAAGGTGTCATCTTTGACATGGACGGAACTCTAACTAACGTTTCTCATGTGCGTCATTTTGTTCGCGGAAAATACCGCAACTTTGACATGTTCCACCGCTCCTCTGTATTCTGCCCTCCAAACCAAGAGGTAGTTGACATGGCTTTCGATACACATGACAAAAACCTTGCAGTAATTATCGTTACAGCTCGTTCAGAACCATACCGTGAAGTAACGCAAAAGTGGCTAGATGAACGTAACATTCCGTATGAGAACATTTACATGCGTCCAGAAGGCGACCAACGCCAAGATGCTATTGTGAAAGCTGAAATTCTTCAAGACATCCTTGTTGACTATGATGTTGTTCACTGTGTAGATGACAATGTAAACGTCAAAAAAGTTTGGGCAGAAGCTGGCATCCGAACTACAGTAGTACCCGGTTTTGATGATGAAGAACCAGGCGACCATTACCCTATTATGAACCCTTTCCGTGTGGGAAAATGTCTTCGTTGCGGCCGTTCACTTTCCACAGAAGGTCCGCTTGGACCTGAATGCTCTAAATTGTACTAGGTTTTAGGGATTTTTTGTATGCGTTGATGCCATAGAGGAAGCCATTCCTTCATCTGATCTAAAGAAAGCGCGCCTTTTATCCCATTAGCTCTCACCGTGCAAAGAACTATGTTGTTTTCGACATAGCCTAATTCGGGAATAATTTTATCTACGGAAAGTCGATGCTGGATGTCATTACCTTCAATTTCTTTATCAGATGATATCCCTAGCGCAATATCCGTGTAGAAACATTTTCCTTCTTGCTTCTCGTATTGATTTTCTAGCATAGTTACTGTTATCTCAAAAGGAATATTTTGCAACTTCGCTCTAGTTCGAATACCACGAATTCTATTAGCTAGGTAATGGTTTAACGAACTGTTATTTTTGGCAATACCTTGTTTAGTTCTGCAATCTCGACAATAAGAAATTCTAGAAGGATTATCGCTATTAGGTCTAATCATTTCCAAATCAGTGAAGAGCAGCACCTTCGGGCATTTTGAACATCTAACATGTAATTCATCTACCCATACATGATTGCTTCTTTTTGCTTTCAGTCCTAAGGTTCTGGCATAGGAGTATATTTGTTGGTTCTCTAAGCCAACTCTACGAGCTATTTCAAGTAAGTTTTGGGTTGTCTCATATTCTTTTAGAATCTTGGATTTGATTTCATCTGTTAAACCTATTCTTTTAGCCATTAGTCCGACTCCATGAAATAGTGCTTACGATCCTCTAAAAAAGATAAGGTCTTTCCATGCAGTTTGGGAGACCAGCGTTTCATTTCGTCTAAGGTCATATTCGATTTCACTACATTGATGTAATTTACGCAGAAGACTATGTTTCCTTGCTCATACTCTCCATGATGGAGAACGCGATCAGTAGAAATATTTGTTTTCAACCCCGACCTTCTATTGAAGGCTAGTGGCTCGTCAGTGTAGAAACATCTACCTTTTTGTTTTCCGTAGAGGAATGCAAAATATCCGTAAGGAAGTTGCTCCAACGTAGCTTTATTTTCTGCCCGAGTCATCTTTTCTTTTCGAGCTAGTTGACGGGCAATAGAGTTACGAAGGTTGGGATTTTCCTCAGGATTTGCTTCCATGCACAGACTGCATATGGAAAGAGAATACAGGGAGAACCCTTCATATGTTCGAGCGGGCATCTTTGAGATAAGGACAGAGCGGCTACAGATGCCACAATTTAGGTTGCCTATATTAGCTTCACCTTTAGCTGGTTGTGCAATGGGATAATCATAAAAAGGGAGTTCTTTAGAGAAGCTAGAAAGCCATGTACGGTCTATATCTAAGAGCTTGGCTATTTCTTGATAAGTGAGATTATCTTCTCTCATCATAGCTACCATAATTTCCTTTGGAACTTCTTTGGCATAGAAGCCCTCAAGTAATCTCATATAGCAATTTTAGCATGAATTGAGATTTTATCCGATACCGTTGAAAACGAAAGGTCTAATATGTCTCTCCATCCAAACGCGCAAGCTCACTTATTTATCCCCAACTATCAAAAGTTTATTCGTTGGTTAGATGAGTTGGAAACTAATGATGAAATTAGTTTAGTAGTTTCTTTTCAACCTACAGGAGATAGAGATGACCCGAAGAATAAATCAGTCATCTTACGTGGAACTATCACTTCATATTTCTATAGAGCTGACGAGGTAAAGCTTGAAGCAACTGGTACTAAGCTCTCGTTAGAAGAAGTTGGATATATATTTTTAACTGGAGTGCCGTTCCCTATTTCAATCATTGCAGTAGCTCAACAAGACTGGGATACCGTGCAGGTTCAAATCAGAGAACAGTCACGAGCTAAGGGTATAGAACTTCCTGCTGAGACTCGTCCTGCGTATAAATTACATTTCTCCTAAAAATAAATTATACGCATCTTTCATCTCAATATTTGTTTTCCATCGGATGTTGTGAGCTTCTGTTTTTTCTCCTGGGTAAACAGTTACCCATTGAGCTGGCGCACGGTTTAATTGTTCTCTTTTTGTAGGATTTTTGGGTAGTTTTTCTATGAAAATTTCTGCTAGCAGAGGATCGAAAATAACTTCGTTGGGATGTCCAAAAGCAGTGAAATTATTTTCAACCATAATCATGTAACTTTCGATGGTATGCGCTATATATTCTTGTTCTGTCTGAGTGTGGATTTTACTAGGAGTAACAGTGTTTCGTAGTTTACGAGGCGGGCTTATTTGCAGTAAAATATTCCTCCCAATTGGTATGCGCCATATTTTATCGTTACTATCATAAGGGGGTGTGGAATTTATAACAGGTTCTTCTAAAAAGAATAATGCTTTTTGAGGATGTATCCAGTTCCAGTCCCCCAGAGACAGCTCTGTTGCAACCGTAATAATACTATTTACGAGAGCGCTATTTTTAGTAAGTTCCAGCTCTGGAGGTAAATTTTTATTTTTAGAAATTATGTCAATTTTAGTCGGGGTACGTAGCGCTTGGATAGCTATAAAAGTAGATAGCACTATTCTATCCCATATATTGTAAGAATTATTTTGAAGGTAATTCCAATCGGTAACGTCAGATGACAATAAATCAGACCTTACTTGTGTGGTCGGCATAATTTTTTTACATATATTTCCATACTCTCCTTCATATACTGAGAGCAATTGCTCTAATCCAGGAGCATATAAATATTTTTCTTGGGAAGTATGGGGTATAGCGCCTATTAGTTTGCTTGACCCAGTTATGCCATGATCAGCTATATTGAAAAACCCTAACCTAAATTGTCCATACTCTTCTCCATAAACATCTGAAAAATTTTTTGAATATACATTTGGTGTGAAATGTTGCCTATTATGGTCTCCCAGAGGCCGAGGTTTACCTTTGAGGTGCGACAAGAGTATATTTGTAAATACAAATTCTCGAATATAACCTTCAATTCTCATCCTAGATATTGGATATCTTAGACGTTTCACTTCCTCAATCTGTTGGTTTCTCATCTCTAGCGTAATTTCTTTCATTTCTTGATTACGAAATTTTTCGTTATGTGTTTCAGAAATGTTGTTGTATATCTTTGTGAGATTGAAATATTTTGTTCCTAGCCTGTCAACATTGATATCTGTGATAATAGGCGCTATGCGACTGCTATTCCATAGTAAGCGTGCAGGTCTGTCTCGGTTATTACTACTCATAGGTATATGATATACCATATTGTCTTTGTATGCTTCATACTTTATTGCTTTACGAACAGGATGTGTTGATCCTCCTCTTCTAATTGACTCAGAAATACAACCCAATCCTTTTCTGGTATCCGTATGGTTGCAAATTTTGCTATCAAATCTTCCAACGTATAGGGTCTAAACTCCATTATTTTTACTCCGTTTGTCTCTCATCTAACACAGACGACGTAATGTAACGGACTGTTCTATGCCCCTAACTGGGGTGAGTGATTTTTCTGTGACGGCTTGTAGTTTTCGGATACTATTGGGTGTGTGGCTATTCTGCCTACCCGAATTAGAGATGACCCGTAAGTATGAAAACCACAAGCAAAGGGATGATTGCCCTTGTCACCGCAGGGCTCATAGCCCTTTCTCCTATCTTTTCTGTCAGTGCCAGTGCTGATGAACTCCCTGTCGAACCAACTTCTGAGGCAATAGTTGTGGAAGTTCCAGCACCTGAGCCAGTGAGTGAGGAAGCTCCTGCTGTCGCTGAGGAAGCCCCTACCGAGGAGGTTGTGGTTGATGAGGTTACAGAAACGGATGATGCCACAACAGCTTCTGAGGAAGAGGTTACGGAGGATGCTCCTGTGACTGCTGCTCGTGTGATGGCCAGCCCTGCGTCTGCTCCTAGTAATCTAGGGCTAACTAATGTCCATAAATCAGGTTTCACTGTTGTGTGGAATGCCGCTGAGTTGAATGGCGGCACTCTTGAACGCTATGAGATTGCTGTGAACGGCATAGGAACTGGTATTGACTGGATGGATGCTGGAACAGAAACCTCATATGTTGCAACTGGTTTGGAACCAAATACAGAATATTTCATTGGTGTTCGCGCTATCACTGAAACTGGCGCTGGCATGCCAGGCTACCTATACGGATATGGCATAGCAACGAATAATACTCCTTTAGTTACCATTGCTCCTGTAACAGGGCTGTCAGCAAATGTTACAGCTTTTGGTGACCAAGCAAACCTTGTTACCGCTTCATGGACTGCTTCCGCTGATGCAGAATATACTATGTAACAACAAAGATTGATGGAGTTACATATTACGAAGAAAGTACATTTGCAACTCAGTACAGCCTTTACATCCCTGTTCCAGATTTTGCAGGTTCTGACGTTCAAGTTCATGTTTATGCCGTAGAAGCAGGGGACTATTCCGAAACCGTTTCTTCTAACGTTGTAGTTCAGCCTGCCCGTGAACCGGGTCGGGTTACCACTGTTGATGCTGAACGTTCCGCAACCTCTGCTGATGTTACCGTGAATTGGGAAGCTCCAACAACAGGCGGTAGCCGCGATATCGTGAAGTACAAAATCTCTTGGGAGCAGATGGAAGGAACCAATAACGGTTCCGCCGAAACTAACGCTCTCAGCTACACAACCGACACTCTCACACCGGGAACTTACGTTTTCAACGTGCAGGCATACAACGGAATTTTCTGGGGACCTGCTGTTGACCCCTACTATTTTGAGGTAGTCGCTGTTGCTCCAAGCGCACCATTAAATGTTGCAGCTTCAAGTTCAGGCAAGAACCTAACTGTCACATGGGATAAAGTTGCCTACAACGGTGGTGAAGAGTATGTGACTTACACTGTTTACGCTACTGACAGTGAAGGTAACGAGATTAGTGAATTCTGGTATCCTGCAACAGACAAACCTCGCACCGTGACATTAGATGACGCTATTCGTGGGGAAACCTACACCATCGTTGTTGTCGCTGATAACGCAACAGGTACAGCAACCAGTAGTGAGATTACGTACACTCTTGGTACTTCTGTGCCTGCACAGGTTCAGCTTGAAGCTTACCCATCAGACCTTCATGACCCTCAACTGCTGGTTGCTTGGAAAACTCCTGACAATGGAGGTAAATCCATTCTCGGTTATGCAGTCACCCTTACTGATGCTGATGGTATTGTTGCAACTCGGTTTGTCACAGAAACAAGCACCATTTTTACTGGACTAAAAAACAGTACCGAATATACCGCTACTGTGGTTGCACGTAACGCGAACGGTGATGGTGAAGCAGGTCAGTTCACAGTTACAACAGAAGCGACTGCTCCTACTCCTTCTCTGATTGACCCAGAAGGTTTCAACACCGGTAACGTAACTCTTACTGTGAACGCTGACGGTACAGTAACGGCAGATATTTTCGGAGCAACAGCAGGTGAGTGGTTCTACGCTTACGCATACTCATCCCCAACTGCTTTGGGCTGGGTGCAGGTTGATGCTAGCGGGAACGCCACATGGAACCTTGCAGGAGCTAACCTTGCAGCAGGACAGCACACTTTAGTGGTCTATTCCTCATTAGGGGATGCTATAGCTTCCGCGCCATTCACTATCGCTGGTGCGGCGGCTGTTGATGCAGATAACAGCGTTGATGTTCTTCCTGTAACAGGTGTTGACCCATCAGGTAGCCTATTCCTTTCTGGCATGCTAATGCTGGTTGGTTTAGGTCTTATTGCCGCGCGTCGTCGTAAAACAGCAGTAACAGCGTAATTTGACTAGGGGTTAGGGAATGGCTATTTTCAGTCAGTCCCTAACCCCTATAAATTTTTTCTAGGAAACCCTTTACAAAATGTCATAGGCATGGGTTATAGTTAGAACATGTCAAACGCACTCAAAACTATGAACACGGTTCTCCCCTACGCCATCAAGCTGGCTGAGGCTAAGAGAGCTGCTGCTGCCAACGCTGAGGCTCAGCCCAGCGTCCACTGGATGGCACCTACTGGTCTCATCCTGTCCTTCGTCATGCCGCTGGTCGGTCTGATTATCTCCATTATCGCTATGGCACAGATTCAGAAGTCTGGTCTTCGTGGTTCAGGTATGGCTATCGCTGGTATCAGCCTTGGCGCAATCGGCTTCCTCGCGCAGATTTTCTTCGGAGGTATGTTCTTCCTTTTGCTCGCAATCGGAAAGTAACTTTCTCACGTTTGACACCCTAATTAAATGAAGAATGGGCTACCAGCAAGTAGCCCATTCTTCATTTAAAGCTCAATAATTTCAACACTGTTGTTGCGAATATCTGTTACGAAAACATGGGTGAATTGGCCTACAATTGCTTCATGTTCCTTTCCTACGCTATAAAGAACGTTAGCAAGTCTTTCCAGAGGGAATTCAGAGCTGCCGTGATAAGCAACAAAAGTTGTTTTGTCCGACACCACATCTGATAAAAGGTTTACCTCACGCTCACCTCTCAGTTCATCAATGAACACAGCAGTTACATCTTCCTGAATAAGCTCAACCATGTCATCCACTCCAAACTCATAAAAACTAGGGTTTCCTGAAATGTTTGACAATAAAGGCGTTTCTCGAACAAAGCCCGCATACCTTGCGCTGACCTGTGCTTTAGCTAAAGAGTTAAAAATTGCACTCAGCAAGGTTGTCTTACCTGACCCTGTTCCGCCAGTAACGGCAACCTTGCTTTTAGGGTCAGAAGCAATCTGTAGAATACGATAAGCGGTCTCAACATCAAGGAAATCTGATTTCACTAGGCTAGTTAAGTCCACCGCATTTTTATCATGTGATCTAATAACGCCTTTGCGTTCTAGTAGTTTACGTGCTGCAAGTTCGGTGGCAGTGTCTTTATGTAAAGAAATGTGGAAATCGCTGAGAGCAAATTGAGGGTCATCGGAGATGATGTGGATTATATCTTTTTTCCAGTCGTAGCTGAGCTGGGCTTGGAAGTTAATCAAATTATTACGGGTCATTGGATTGTCTTTCTAATTAGTGGCTGAGAATACCCGCCCAGTTCGGGAACCTCAAAAGAGGCATATTTCAAAAATACCATGAAAGTAAAACACGCCTAATATTTTCACAGCAGCTAACCCCTAATTAAATGAAGAATGGGCTACCGACTTACTTGGTAGCCCATTCTTCATTTAATAGTTACAGAACTTTGACTTTACGGTTGAAAGCGATGAGAACAATACCTAAAGCAAGTAGACCGCCTGACGTTAGAAGCATAGGTACAGTTTCCACTCCAGTGACAGGAAGTGTCTCAATTGGTGGGTTCTCATTCACAGGAGGGCCTCCTACAACAGCAGGTACAGTAATTATTGAAGTAGCAGCAGGAGAATCTCCGAAGCTGTTAACTGCAACGACAGTAACCGTATATGTCACCCCAGCCGTTATAGTCGTCGTTGTCGCTTCGGTTCCTGTTGTGGATGTTGTGGCACTACTACCATCATCACCTGCAATAGTGATGTCGTAACTTGTTACAGGAGCTCCACCTTCATCAGCAGGAGCGTCCCATGTGATGTTGATTACTGAACCGCTGACAACTGTTGTAAGGTTAGTTGGTACAGAGGAAACAGTTTCCACTACAGGAGCCGGAATGATTTGGCTGTTGACAATAGAAGAGCAGGTTACATAAGCTCCACCATCATTACCTGAACCGTTACATTGTGATATTTTCACAGGGATGAGGGAAGTTTCTGTACCGGCAGCATTCACTGTACAAAGAACACGGTTGTCGCCGCCGCCTAAGTTACCTGACCCATTACATTGGGTGACAGTAGCATTCGTTGTTGAACCAAGTGGGCTACACACCACTGTGGGTTCTGTTCCGCCACCTCCGCCTGAACCTACACACTGATTTATGGTGACAGGGCTGGCACTGCCTGCGCCTGTCACGTTGTTGGTTACGTTGACGGAACAGTTTACAGTTCCGCCACCACCGTTACCTGAACCATCACATTGGGTAATCTCCAACACAAGGTCAGTGTTATTTGTAGTGGTTGTCACGCACGTAGGAACGGCATTAGCTGCACCATGGCATTCCACAACAGTTAGTGTGGAAGTTGCTAAGCCAGTTGCTTGGTTCAGATTATTTACTACTGTTACTGTGCATTCAACATTCTGTCCACCCACATTATCCGTACCCAAACATTGTTCAACTTCAATGGGAGCAGCGTTAGCTGTCTGGGCAAAAGTGAAGGAAGTAAAAATAGAAAACATTGCGAAAAGAAGGACAGCTATAAAACTTGCCATCTTCTTACTGGTGAACACTTCTGCGTTATTCATATGGCTAGTCCTTTGAGTCGCTGCTCAATGCAGTCCTTGGTGATTAGTTCCAGTATCGGGGCAAATAAGATTTTTTATCAGCCATCCTTACATATTGTGAATTTTATTTAAAATCATTTTTAGTTTCACCCTATATTTACTGGTCTTGCATCTGCTACAATAAAACCATGTTGTCTTCAAAATTACTTTCGGCTGCGGTCGATGAGGCTTTGAGTTTGTCAGAATGCACTCCTGACATTGTTTCCAGCATGCGCGAAATACTCATCAACCATCTGGATACGCATACTGTTATGGCAACAGACCATTACCCTGACGCTATTGATGTTCTGTACAACATGAATGACAACAAAATGTACTCCATTGTTTCCTTGTCTTTTGTGGATGAGTACCTGTATTTTGTCATCCTCGCAGAGGATTTGAGAGCAGATGCGTTAGTACGTAATTTCGTCAACAACATGAAAGCTTCACGCACACTCCTTTCTGAGGAGATTGGTGTCTTCGTTCGGTCAATAACTAGTGGGTTTAAAGTTTTCCATGAAATTATGGGTGATTCGACACGAACAACTCGCAGGGCAGTAGGAACCAACAATATAGAGGTGGCTGTGCTGCCTTCTGATGAGGTTTTGAAGGCTTTCTATGAGTGTGGTCGTAAGACTGCTTACAGCTCCTCAGAAGCTGTCCTACAGGATTTGAATGGGGAGAACCAGCCTTACCTTTGCAAGCATTGTGGTCTGTACCATCAGGGTAAGGAACCAACAGGTCAATCCATCCCTGAACATATCATGCAAGGTCGTCATCGTACAGCGTGGAGACGCTACTACAACGTTTAGAAGAAAGAAAGCTAATGCAGGTAACGCAACCCAATACAGCAGTAACAGTTTGGGATGTCTTTGCTGAGCGTTTTTACTTCTGGTTCGATGATGTGTTTATTACCCAAGCAGATTATTTTGATGACCATACAACACACCCTTTTGCAGGGTTAGGCTTCATCGAAGAAACTTATGTGGTGAATGACGCGAATGCGCATCAGGTTCTTGTAACTGAACGTCCGTATGTCGAAGCACATACTGCACTCCAAAACGCTAATGTGAACCTAAAAATTCAAAATTAGCTTCAGAAAGAAAAGGGGCAGGTAACCAATAAGTCTGGTTACCTGCCCCTTTTCAGGAGGGATTAGCGCGCGGTGAGTGCTGCAAGCTCCTCTTCAAGCTTAGCTACTCGTGCAACACGAACAGCCTCCTCACGGGCTTCCTTCTCGGCCTTGTAGACAGCGAAAGCTTCTGCAAGCTTCGTCTCAAAGTTCTCAATGTCATCCCATGAGAAGAAGTATTCGTCACTGTCATCAGTGATGTAAACACCCTCATCAGTGATGTTACCTGCGTGAAGCTCAGGAGTCGTGTGGTAGTAGTCACGAAGCCAGTTGTACTCAGGAAGGTCGGACCATCCGTTCACCTTCGTGAACTCACGGTACGTGTCACAAATCTCCTTGATGACACGTACAGCAGCCTTCTCATACTCTCGAATGCTTGCATAGGCGACCTTGTAAGATACAAGTGCGCTTTTGCGGGTGGTTTCAGCCACGGTTATCTCCTTAGAAAATAAATATATGTTTACATCGTACATACAACCACTGTCAAAAGTCAACCCAGAGACCTGATTGACTTTTGACAGTGGCAAGTGTTAGTCTTCAAGTAAGTAAACTTTACTACCTTTGGAGAGAAAAATGTCGCTGCTTGAACGTATCCCCACACTCCCCAGCTATGAGCTGGAGAACCTGTCAATGGCTTTCCTTGACGGTAAGCGTGCTTACGCTGATGAAACAAACCCGTACACAGGTCAGGACAGCGACCTTGAAACTGCATGGGACTGGGGTTTCGTCGCTTACGCTGATGACGAGAACCCGTTCGAGGTTTAGTTGCTGCGGATACCTTTTTTGATTGCTTGAACTGCGCTTGGCAGCAGTTCAAATCCAGCATCAGAACCAAGGTTGAAGATGATACCTACCTCACCCGTTATGTTCTTGAATACCTGTATACCATCTAGCAATACAGCATGCGTACCCTGCGCTACAGGTAAACGCAGTCGTGCTTCCTCACTGGTAAAAACAAGAATGAATGAACCGTTCCCGTTACTTATTGTCTGAGGGTGAAAAAGTTCATCCTGATAAATTCCTACAAGTAGAACTTTATGGGTCATAATGTGACTGATAAGTTCTACAGTTGTAAGCTCTCCTCGTTTAGCGGCAACGATAGCGGATGCTAGCACATCGGACATCAGGCTTCTTCTCCTTGGATGCTGTGACCTTTATCATCCCGGCGCTCATGTCCTGCATTGCGGTCGCAGGAAGCGTCAGAACATTGCCTGCGTTCAGGGCGAACATATTTGCCCTCATCTGCGTTTACTTCTTTGCGGTGTTTAGCCATAATCTTCATCCCTTAATTGTTTAATCAACTATCGGAGGAGTAGGTTTCTTCTTTAAGAAGAGGATAAGAAAAATAGCGACTGCACCTAAAATAAGAGCCCCTACGAAGAGGATGGCGACAACCAGCATAACTACCACAGCCATCACAATAAGTACGAAAGGCAATAGCTGCGTGGCGAGTAGGTAGAAGAGGTAACCAATACCGAAGAAGAATTCCATGCTTCCTTTATCGTCCTTAGCTTTGCAACGTCGAGATAAGATCATCCCAGTACGCACTACCAGTAGGGTCGAAAGAGTTAGTTGTGCGAACCTGCAACTCAGCTTCAAGAAGTGAAAGGTCGGAGATGGGGCTGGTGCCAGTCATTCGTACCATCTGCTCCACAGACTGATGTTCACATTGCATGAGATTGGTAGCTTTCGCCACCTCATCCTCATACAGATGGATGGAGCCAGAGAAATGGATGTATTCGCCCAGCTCAATGCCAAGTTCAAAAGCAACTGCTTCCTGAATGAGCGTGAACAGGTAAACATCATAAGGCATGACACCGTAAGCTGACTGTGACCGCATAGTGACAATAGCGGTTAGCTTGTTATCCCTTACCAGAAACTGCATAGTTGAAGGGCAAGGGAAATCTAACGCATCATTGTAAATGTCTTCTGGCCGTGCAAAGGTAACCAAAGCGCGGCGGGAAGACGGGTCCAGTTTCAGGCGGCGAATCGCATCTTCTAGCTGTGAACCTCCCAGCCCATTTGCAAGTCTTTCTGGGATGGCGCATTTCAGTTCACTGTCTTCAAGGAAAGCTTTACCATGAGGGTTATAGTGGATGATGGCTTCTGGGTTACTGTCACCAGCCATTGTCCAGAAGAAGTTAGCTATCGCATAACGCTCATCCATGTTACGGCACGGCAAGATGCGGTTTCTAGGATTCGTAATAGTGAACGTATGAGCTAAAATTTCACGAGTTGATCGGGAAACATCACCAAACTTCGAACCAACAGAATGTGAAGAAAGGACACCATCCACAGAGTTATCAACAGTTAGCAGGTTCCCTAAAATATGATGGAACGCTGTATGGAAATCAGGGAACTCCTGCATTAATCTGTCTTTCAGTTCTGGTCAAGCGTGAGGAGTGCATCCCATTCAACTGGGAGAACAACTTTAGGGTTGGCTTCCAGCTCCTGTGAAACTTTACGGGCAAGAGTAGCGACTGTCTTCTTCCCATCCTCGGAAAGGGTCACACGGTTCAAAGCCTCAACGTTAGTCTTGATGAACCCTGTTGTGGTTGAGGTGATGGAACCGCACATGTTCTCAAAGTTTTTGATAAGACGCAACTCTGCCGCCAAATCCTTCTTTGTGGGTTTCTTGACTTTCGGCTCCTTAGGAACCGCAGGCGCTTTCTTCTCCACAGCCATGATTAGTTCTCCTCTTCTGAGATGTTGAACCAGTCAGGAAGAGGAATTTCAGGCAGGCGAACAAAGAAATGGGTGTAATCTGCTTTGAAGGGCCCCATGTTGGTATACCTGTATTCAGAATCCCTCTCGTCATAGCTGCACCAACGACCCTCAGGGTCAAGGAAATGCATAGTTCCGTTCCAGTAGCTGAGATACGGAACATCTACATCCGTGAGATGCTTATAGGTAGCGAAATGCCAATATGCACCCGGCTCTGTTGGTAGGTTCGGGATGTTGTTTGGGTTACGGTCAACAGTCTTTTCAGTCATCATTTCTTTCCTTTGTAAGGGTTGTGGTCGCTTTCACCCCAAGGGTCTTCGAAACCAACCTCAGACCAGTCCTTGTCCGCACGGTCATAGCCCTCCGCACGCAGTTCATCAGCAAGCTTTGCAGCGTCACCTGACCAGAGGGCAAGTCGCTTAACGAAGTTGTGTACGAAAGTTGCGCTTTGTACTTTTTCTTTCTCGTCCACAGTCAGCTCATCCCATGCAACCCCGCCGAAGCTAAGCTTCCTGTAAGCTTCATCCTGCTCAGTGATGATGGTGAACAGGTAACCAATATCCTTGTTCCAGCGCTCATCATCGACAGGGCCTTCAACCTCTTCAGAGGTGCGTGCGTCAGGGTGGAGGCTTGAAACCCTCATCTTGTACATGTCATCAACAACACCACCCAGAAGCTGAGAACGCTTATGCTCACGCTCTAAAGCCTTAGCAAGACGCTCTGTGAGGTCAGGGGAGCTTTCACCCTGCGCGGCTTCCGCCAAAAGTGCTGCAATGTCAATGTTCATGTTCACAAGTCTACCTTATTTTTAGCTAAAAAACAATACTGCTATTCCATTCAACCTTCTTCTGTGTTACACTTATCGAATATGATAAAAGAAAATGAAAAGGTGACTAAGGAGTCACTAGAAGAACTGAATAACTCCGCTGTGTTTGTGAAACTACGTAACGGTCGCGTCATCTCAGGCTTCCTAAGGGAAGCGGATGGCATTTACACCATCAAGCTTGGCGTAAAGCACATTGTTGTTGATATTGAGAACCTTGCAAAAGTCAGCAGACATCCATAAATCGAACAAAAGCCTCACTGGGAACGGTGAGGCTTTACTATTTAAATGTTGATGACCTCCTGCCTAAGCTAGGAGGTCATCAACATTGTGTGTTGTGTGTTATGAGGCAAAGTCGAAAGCTTCTGTAAGTTTCCAACTTGGGGAGTTGTCATCAAAGTAAGGTGCAGTTTCACCGGTAACAAGGAATATTGGTTCTGTTGGGAGTTCATGGTTGGCTCTGTCCATCGGGATATATTCTCCAGCAATGACCACAATTGCGCCAGTATCTACTTTTTCTACTGCCGGTTCCATATCTATGTAGGTTTGCATTTCTTTCTCCAAAGCTCGTGGTTCAGGCAACTGAACCGTTCAAATCTAATTATACCAGTTATCGGTTCTTATCACCCCCAAATGGGGGGTGTCTATAAAATATTCTTTTCCTCATCTTTGGCAACCTCCGAAATCAGTTCCCAGTAACTACTTCTAGTAGAATGGAAACATGTACAAAACACTTACTGTTGATGTTTTCAAAAAACGAACAGGTTTACCTGCTGACTACCAGATAGAAGGTCTGTTAGCTGTCGGAACATGGGATTTATATTCAGTGGTTCACGCACCTGTCTTCCAGCAACTCCTCGAAGAACTCGGTTACCCGCAAACGCTCAAAAAGATTGAAAGTGTTCAGCTTGGTCATGCTTATGAGTTTGTGGTTGAAGGAAAGAAATTCTGGTTCGTTCCAGTGATGGGAACAGCAGTTATGTCACAATACGCACACATGGCATCCCTTCTAGGTTCAAAGAAGAACATTCTTGTAGGAACTGTAGGAGGACTGAAAGAAGGCATACTTACCGCAGAATTCATCCTTCCGACAGCCTCCAAAGGTAATGACAACGCCTACATGTATGACCGAACAGCAGAAAATCAGATGTTCTACCCGAATGAAAAATTACGCAATAGTTTGAAAGAACGCCTCGGTGAACTTACCGTCCATGAAGGACACACAACGACCTGTGAAGTCATGTTCGCGGAAACATCTGAGGATGTAAAACAGTGGTCTGATGAAGGGTATTTAGGCGTGGAGATGGAAGCCGCAATGATGTTCGCACTCTCAAAACACTTCAACATCCCATCCGCTGCCGTACTATTCGTTACGGACAATCTAGTTGAAGAGATAACTTTCTTTGACCCCCGCCACAACGAGAGCAAAGCAATTAGGTTCGAAGCGCGTAAGAAACAGTTCCTTGTAGCCCTCCAAGAACTCATTGCAGAATAAAATAGTGGGCTCTATGATTACGAATACCTAATCATAGAGCCCACTAAAAAGTTTTTAGCTTATGTCTGTGGTGCTTGCCTTGCTGAACCAGCCACCTTTAGCTTTACCGAGACGTTCCTCTCGTTCACCTTCAAGGCGAGCGATTTCACGGGAACGCTCCTTGTCAAACTCCTTCTTAGAAGGAGTGAAACCGTAATCCGTGAACCGGCGACCATGCTTTAGGCGCATGTAAGGATACTCAGGCATGTACTTTGCGCCATAAAGACCCGAATAACGGTAAGTGTCATGGTTCTTCTTGCGATCAGTTAGGCTTTCCAGAACTTCAACAGAAGGGTAAGTCACCCCAGTCTCAGGATGGGTTTTACCTGCCCAGTAGTAAGGGTTCGGTTCAAAACCTTTAGCTTTGTAAGCTTCATAAGGAATTTTGTCTGTTCCGTAGAAGTCATACAGGTCAGTACGGGAGGCAAGAACAACGGATGCGAGAACATGGGCTTCAACACCATGTCCTTTATATTCATCATCCACCTTGATGTCTGTGATAACAACATCTGAACTCTTATGGTTGAATTCTACTTTCACATGACCGTCATACACTAAATCTACGCCATCTTGGAACAACTCAACACTGTTCTTGCGTTTCTCATCAGGGCGAACAGAGGATTGCTCGATTGGGTAGATGCGAACATTTTTATCTACAGCGTCAGCAGGATGCGGTGCTGGAATAACAAGCTTTTCACCTTTTGTGGTACGGAAGAAGGAAAGGGTTCCATTACCAAGCTCAACCTGTTTCACTGTTCTCTGCTCAGAAGGCAAAGTAACAACAATCTCACCTTTGCGGTTCTTGCGGATTTTTGTGTTAGCAAGGAACTCCTGCTTCTCCTTCAACTGCTCTTTAGAAGCCTCCTCATCTTTGAGCGCAAGGAAGCGACCTAAATCTTGGTCTTGGGTTGCATCTGAGATTGCTTTGATGAGACCGCGATGTTCAGGGCATCGCTCTCCTGCGCGGCAAGGGATTACTGTTGAACGGCATTTAGGTCGGGATGTTGTAGACATAATAAGTTCCTAACATCTAGCTTTTGGAAGACTGTCATGGTAGAATATTCAGATGGTTCTATATAATCCGCTTCCTACGCTGAAGCTTGTGATGCTTACCTTGGTTGACCCTGATGAGAAGGATGAGGACAACCCATTCTATCTTCCCGAGCGCCCCATTGAAACAGTTACTCGGCGTTTGAAAGAACTCCATCTTACTGTGGAGGACATGCACAGCGGTCTTTACCGGCAGTCACCTGGCGTTGAGCGCATGAAGGCTCTTCTTGCGGAAGAAGTTGACCCTACTTATGAAGAGATGTTCCTCATGCTCCATTATGTGGGCATGGAGCTGGTGGCGGTGAATGACACCTATCAGGAGAGAACAGGCCAGAATGGTCACTGGTTCAGTGGCGGCGGTTGCCAGTATTGCGGGATTAATGATCTGGACGCGATGATGTACAACGAACCGGATGAACTTTGCCCGAAACGCCCTAACCAGACAGAAACCTCCACAGCCAAAGTTGAGGATGTCGCAGGAGTTCCTATGGCGGATGATTTGGATAATCACACGGTCATCCCAACAACCTATTCACCAGATGATGTTGATGAGCAGGATGTTCCACTTGACAGCCCGCCCCATTTAAGGACAAGGCGTGACTGACGAAACAGAGAACCATGATGACAGCATCCCGTACTTTCATAACGGCATACGGGAGTTAGCTGAGCAGTTCAGTAACTATGCTCACACTATGCTGAATGCGTATGGGAGTTATGTGGAGGTGGATGGCACTCTACTTGACACTGCTGAGTGGGCTGACAATGAGATCATGAGCAGTTACAAGCTTGCCCGGTATAACATTCTTGCCACCATTGAACCTAATCTGGAAGGTTTCATCCAGTTCTCTATAAACTCCACTTACCCTGATGGTCAGAATTCTCTTGTTGCCTATGTTCATATTAAAGGGCAGTTCGGTCTCACCAAACATTATTTGAAGATGACTGAGGAACAGGAGGAAGCTCACCGAAAGAAGTTTGAAGGAGTGGAAGTTCAGGCGGACGGTCACACTAAAGCTTTTGTGACTGTGAACCATGAGCATGATTTGGAGATAGACCTTCTGCTGAGTGTACTTGAACGAGGTAACGAGCTGCTGGCAGCGGAGTTCCTCGCCCCGTAAATAGGAAAAGCCTCACCGTTTCCAGTGAGGCTTTTCTGCTGACTACAACTTTAGTAGTCGTTGACGATTTCCATGCGGGAGCCAACATTCTGCTCCACAACCTTGCGTGCTGACTTCGGGCTGTTCGTCATGGTGAGCTGTACGCCGTCTTTGCTGATAACAACAATCATTGTGGTACTCCTTCCCGCATTCGATTTACAATATGCCTTGACCGTAGCAGAGTAGTTTACTGAATGTCAAGACCTGATGTAAAAATGTTTAGTAAGTGACAATGAGCAGGTGGTGTGCGAAGTAGATGTTGAACTTGCGCTCCGCAGGAAAATGTGCGTACTCCATCACAAAACCTGCAACATTTCCGTTCGGAAGGTTTACGTTCAGGGTGCTCCGCTTCACGAAGGCTGTCTGCACACCGTCAATGAACCGGTGAAGGTCATTGCTGTCTATAGCCGTAGTGACAGTGGTGAACGGCTTCTCAATGGTGTTCGACATTTTCTCTCCTCAGGTTATGAAGCATTTGCTTTATACGGTAACCATACATGAAGGTACTGACAAAATGCAAACCATTTTTGTTTGATGTTACAATTTCATTATGTTCACCGCCGACCTGACCTCTGTAACGCTACTGAATGACCTCTGGAACGCTCGTCAGCGCTCTGAAACACGGCCACCGAAGTCCTACAACATCAAAGACATCAGACGCATTGCAGGGGCGCTGGTGTTAGCGGAACTCATAAAAGTCGGTGCCGTGCAGTCAGCTAACAGCTCAAACACACATGACAGTGACTTCATTGTTATAGGAAGAACGGGAGACAGCTTCCTTGATAGCATTCTTGAACAATATTATGAGCTCATCGAATTTGAAGACATTTCAACCTTCGGTGAAGAGGCACTCAAATACTATGGTAATAAAACTATTGATGAGGAAGCCATCATTCGTTTCCGCAAAACATTCCGCAACCGCTCCCCTCGCACATATGGCGAACATGCTCTCATCAGCATTCTCACAGGCAGTAGAGAAGATTGGGAAGGATGCACAGTGTTGGAGAACCTGTTGGATGATGAGCAGGTTCGTGTAGAACCATGGAGTTTCGGCTACACGGTGTGGGGTCAGACTGTAGAAGATGCGAACAGTATCTCAGCCATCAAGCATCTGCGTAACCTGATAGCTGTTTCTTTATCATAAGAAACTATCAAGTTACGCAGATGCTATTTAATGGATGACTTCCAGTGGTCTAGAACCACTTTCGCGGCACGCTGAACGTCTCGTTGGTCGTGCATAACGGGGAACCAAGAGTGGGTGACAGGTTCAACCCATTTGAAAATTTTCATAAACTGCCTGCGACGGTAAATGCTTACACCGAACATAGGAATCCACATAAACCCATATTCGCGGCGAATGCCAGAAGTTTCTGGGGTGCGACCTTCCTCAGAACCTACCATCCAGAAATAGTTTTCAGGCAAGGTAGGAAGTTTCGTGATGTCTAATGTAGTCATAATTAGTTCTTCCTCCTCTCATAAGTGTTCATGTTCTTATGCCAGTCTACCAAACTAGTTGCTGTATGTGAAGTGTTATTGAAATGTTTTCTACACAATTATTTTCTATGTCCCTAAATACTAATCTTCATCATACATGCCGAAGATTTCATAGGTTGTGCCTTCAACAGTAACTTCACCAAGAGGTACGCTACTGAACAGGTCTCCCGGTATGTGACGCATCCATGCAGGAAAATCTGGATGGTCTTTCTCAAATACTGCAACCTCTAATGAATTGAGAAGGCTACTCCATTCATCTTCATCACTGTCGTAGTTGAGACGTTCAGGAGAATCTGCTGGAAGTGTGTCCGCATCAAACCCGTTATTACCAGCGGGATCAAATGGGCGGTTAGTCCTCTCAACCTGAATTACAGCAAACAGCTTATTGTCTTCAACTTTGAATTCAATTTGCCCTCTGTCATTGTAAAGCTCATGCCACTCTAACCGGTAACCTTCAACATTGATGTCATTCAACTCATTCAGTTGTAGTTCTACTGTTTTAGAGTAAATGATGTTGTAGTCATGTTCAGTCATTCAAGCCCATCTCAGCTTTCAATTCATCATTTATAGCTGTCACAGACAGCTTTTCTTTCGTCACTTTCGGAAGAGCTTCGGAGAAGACTACATTCGTTGGGTCATCAGCAAGACGGTTCACTAGTTCAGTGAACTGGTTATGTTCTTCGTGTGTTACTGGCGGTTGTTCAATTTCTTTGTATCTTAGACCGTCCAGAGTTCTCTGAATTTCGTTATTCTTTTTCTGGTTTTTCAAAGTTTTAGCTTTCAGGCTTTCGAAACTCGCCTGATGTTCTTTAGTCCACTGGAATGGCTGCTGAGCTGCTTGATATTTGGATTGACTGTAACTGTTTTCAGCGTAGCTTTCTGAATAACTATCTGAGTAGCTTTCTTCCCATATCTCTTCAATTTCATCAGTCATCATTTACCTCCTAAAATTATTGCTTCAAGTTCACGAACACGAGCATCAGTTAGCTCCAAAGCTGCTGCAAGTCTGCTTTCCATATCAGAGATGCGTGAACCATAATGGCGGGCTTTATCCATCTCTTCAATAAGTTCAGCATTCTTCGACAAATCCATCCGAGCGGGCGCACTTTTCTTCTCAAAATCCTGTAAGCGGGCATCTGTTGCAGCTAAAGCTTCCGCCAGCTCAGTCTCCAAAGCAGAAGGCATTCCGCCAGGGAACGCTCCGCTCCTCACACGGTTCACAAGGTCAGTGTTCTTATCCGAAGTAAGGGCAGCTTTAGGTTGGAAAGCTTGGAACCTGCGAGACAGATCCTCATTCTTCATAATCTCAACTTCCAAAGCATCCAGAAGTAGTTTCGGTAAGCTTTTCTGCCACTCCAAAGCATTATCTTTTGTGCGTAGAGCATCTACTGCGGCACGTAACCGGTCGATAGCTACCATTAGTCTTAATCCTTTTCATGAAGAGCTTACAGTTCCATACTACTAGAAGAACCGAAGTTACTTTATATAAAGCAGATACTATTCTTGATGAGAAAAGGGAAGTTCTTCCCGAATTGAAAGGAAACCGATGTCATCAACAGAACTCAACCTACCCAGAGATTTTCGTAATTGGACAGCGCCTCCGAAAATCAGATCATATGTAGGAGGTAACGTTCTTGGTGTGGTCGTCAGTGCCGGTCTCATCGCTTTAGGTCTCATCTATTTCAGCATGGGGCAAAAAGACCTCATCACTGTATTCTATCTTGGGTTAGGTTTTACCCTCATCCTTTCAGTGCCGTTAGCCAGCATCTACATCCTGACAAAAAGCAACAAAGAGCAGACTGAAATCAATAAGTTTTTAGGGGTCTTCAAAGAAAGACTTCACCAAGCTTACGGTTTGAAATTGAATGACCTTGAAGCCCGTAAACTTATTCAGGGTGAGAAAGTTGAAATCAACTACAAAGATGAGCGTCTCACCGTTTACATGACTACATTCGTGGACGGCTCCTCACCTCACATCTATTTCGTGAGCACTGAAACTGAGCTCCCTCATCTTGAACTTGAAAGAGGAAGCACCTCTTTTGATTTCCCTGAGAAGTTCAAAGCGAAAACTAACACCAGTCGGGTAGTTTTCGGCGTTTTCTTCTCCATCTGGGTATTCTCTTCCATCCTGCTAACGCTACTTGTCGGGGTAACTAAAATTGATACGATGGAGGGTGCAGGCTTCCTTTCTTCACGCTCTCTTTTCCTTGCAGTAACCTTAGGTTTACTTATAGCTTTAGCGTTCCTGCCTTCATTCATTCGCCGGACAAGTAAAATTCCAATCAAAATGGAAGTTGTTGCTCGCCGTCTGATTGACTTCTCCAAAAAGCATTATGATGTCACTTTGACAATCAATGAAGCCATCCACCTCATCCTTCAACAGTCTGCTTTGGATGTGAACATTTACGGGAACAGGGTTTCAATTCGTCTCAGCACATTGTGTGATGGTACGGATGGCCGTTTAGTTGCAGATCAGTCAGAAGCTGAAATCGGCAAAGCGTAAATTTCACAAAAAAGCTGGGTAAGGATTTCAATAGATTTCCTTGCCCAGCTTTTTTGTTTAGTTACCGATCAGCGGTGCTGCATCATCACCTATAAAGTAATCCTGAGTTAGCGGCTCTGCACCGATGTAAATGCTGCTGCTTTGTCCAGAGACTTTGACTGTCAAAGATTGTGAACCATCATTGTTGGTGCGGACAATTGAACCTTCAATTGTGTCATCATGACCACCGAGACGGTTTGACATTTCTTTGTAGCTTTCAATCGCACTTTCAATTGTTGGTGCAGTTTTTGTTTCTGACTGCCCTACCCCAGAGTCATGTGCAACCAGATAACGGTCATCTTTCCACACATCCAAATCATCATCATTGAGCAGCGCACGTTTGTACATTCCTACTTCAATTTTTGTACGCATAAGCTTCTCAGTTTTACTGTCCGCGAACATGGTCCAGCTTTCCAGCCGCTCCTTCTCAGTCTCATGCGCAGCGCGAGCTTCCTTCAACTTATCTTCAACAAACATACGTCCTTCGGGATGCTTAGCAAGGTCGTTCACCTTCAACTGCTCCCTCAGGTCGATGTATACCGTGCTGTAATAAGCATCATAGTGGGCATCATCCAGCTCTTCTTTCACCCCTGTGATTATGTTTTCGTAACCTTGGTAGCGGGCGTTGCGTTGCGCGCCAGTGAAACCATCAATGAACTGGTCTAATGTGACAGTGGGAATGGGAGGAAGGGCTTTGACAGCTCCCGCTCGTCGGGAACAGTTTTTCGTGTAGCAGTTAGTTCCATCTGCATGTTTTCCAATAGGTGTTGACATGGTTCATCCCTAACGTTACAAAGTAAGCTAATCCGATAAAGAAACCGTGACTGACAACGATTTGAACTACTATGAGAGCGATAAGCTCGTTACGCCTTTATATGTGAAACATGTAGCACCACCAATGCACACAGGCGCTATTGTGGGGTTCATCCTTGCAATCCTCATACCAATCATAGGTTTGATTGTCTCATGGTCTGCAAAAAGAAGCATTGACCGAAATCATCTGGCAGGTAGAGGTTTAGCTGTTGCAGGAATTGTCATTGGTTGGCTCGGCACAATCATTTGGACTGTAGCTTTAGGAACCATAGGAGTAATCCTGTACGGGGCTAAACTGATTATAGGAGCCTAACGTTCCAGTTGAATGTCAGTGAAGATGTTGTTGAAACGGAAAATGTTCAACGTGTGGGCGCTGACAGTGCCAGCTTCGATAATCTGCTTACTGATTGCCATAGCCTCAGTATGCCCCAAACCACGGTAACCGGGGATGTCGTTCGCTGATGCGCTCAGGAAACGGAACACTGTGAGCGCTGAATGCAGGAGGGTGAGCTTGGCAACATGGAACTCATCCGTGGTGTTGCTGAGGGTTACTCCAACAATGCTGATGGCGTCAGCGACAACCTGCTGGGTTTCAGCGTTCGTGTTCATGGTCTCTCCTCCATTAGTCATAGTCTGATGGTAACAGGAACTGGGGAGAAAAGCAAACTGTATTGACAGGTAGCTGAAAAGAGTGGTATAGTTATCTTGATGCGGTTCAATTTATTGGGTTGCAAGGAAGCCTGTCGGGGAAGTTCCCGTCTAGGGTGGAAGCTGTATGTGAATAGTCGATAGAAGAACCATCACGCCAAGTGAGGTGCAGCCGAACCAAGGTGTTCGGTACTGCAAGAGGGTGGGGATCTAGTCGAGAGTGGTCGTAAGGCTACCGTTCTGTACAAGCCGGTCAAACCTCATAGGGAGGGTCAGTATCTCGGTACTGACCCTCCCGTTTTTATTGTCCTCATCAGGTTTTTTTGTTATCAAATCGAGAGTATCAACTAGATGCTTTTATGCTGTTTTTCCGATACTGTTTACAATAACTCCTCACAGACAGGTTTCGATGAAGAATAAACGTTCGATTTCAGTGGCACTCATTCTGCCATTACTTATGCTTGCCGGTTGCGCTTCAGAAACAGCTCCCGCACCTGCACCTAAACCCACTAAAACAATCGAACCTGCCCCCACATTACCTCCGGCACCAGAACCTTCCGTTGATACTGTTATTGTTGGGGCAACGGAACTTACTGTTCTTGACACTGATGATGAAATTGTTGGCAGTCTTCCTTACCATGCATCTCCTCAGGAGTTCATTGACCTTCTCGCCCCAATTTTCGGGGAAGATTATAAGACTGAGTATTCAGGTGAAGAAACCTGCTGGTATCAGATGACTACCATCTCATGGGATGAGTTCAAGTTCTCCTTCTCCCAACAAGATTTAACGACCACCAAAGGTGTGTATGTCACTTTATCAGCAGAAGAGGTGAGTGATGCGGGAGTAACAGTGCAGTCACCAAACGGTGCCGTTGTTGGTGGCAACTATTCACAAGTTTTGAATGTGACCGAAGAAAAGTTCACAAGGCATTATGAGTATGAAGGTGTCTCCTACGACAATTTGGTGGATGAAGTAAGTAAAGAAACCCCTTCCGTTTATGAAATCTGGAATGAGGAAACTCAGAAGGCGGAAACTAAAACAGAAATCTACTATGAAGGTGTGATTGTTTCAGCAAAAAATGGTGTTGTAACAAACATTTGGTCACCATGGTATCTGGATTATGACTGCTAAATAGTTCTTTAAATGAGTGTGACCCCAAACCTTTCGGCTGGGGTCACACTCATTTAGTTAGTTAGACGCGAGCAATGAGCTGATGCGGTGCAATGTACGAAGCGTGAATGTCTTCACACTCGTTATAGCAGGAGCGGCATACAAGGCCAAACTCGCCACCCTTACCTGATGCGTTGCAGCAGTCGGTGAGGCTGTAAAGCCACTCCGAGCCATCCTCATGCTTCATGGGTGCGTCAGCCGCAACCACAAGATACATGTAGCCCTCATCGCTGATTGTGATGCCACGGAACTGGTCAAGCAGTGTGCTGGGAACCTCAACCGAGGTGCCATCTGCGAGGTTCACAACAGCGAGTTCAGCAGTTGCAATTGTCATTATGGTTTCTCCTTCAACAAGAAAGTGTTTCTTTCTCCTCCATTAGAATAGAACACCGTTTGGTACTTGTCAAGTAGAAGCCTTATATCGCCTTCTAAGCCGTTTGATGTAGTTTACGTACAGACGCTTACCTTCGCTCTCTTTCGGTCTCAGAGCCTCGCGTAACCTCTACGAACCCTATTTGAAGGCTGATAGGAGACGAAATATGAAAAACTATTGACTTATGCTGTCAGTCAGCCCTACAATTGAACTGTAAAGTCATATTCACACACAAAAGGAGAAGATTATGACTGTAAAGCAAGGTCACCTGTTCACAACACTGCGCACCTCGCAGGGGCGTAAGGAAGTTCAGGATTACTTCATTGAGGACTTCAAGAAAGGTCATTTCTCTGTAGCTTTCACAGATGGCATCTTCGTAAATCACATTGCAATTAACTCATTCTCACCTGTTGGGGCTTGTGGTCGTGTCGGGGATAAGATTTCTTCAGACAACATCCCCACCCTCATCGGGAAAATGTGCAGCAAGTGTGAGCGTGCATATAAGGAAGCGTTCCTTATCTGGTTTGAGGAGCGCGAGCAGGCACTCTCCAATGAGGAGGGTCGCGCAGAGCTTGGTGTTCGTCGTATCCGCCACGCAATCAACAGTGATAAGAACTGGTATAAGGACTTTGCTGGTATCGACATCTAACTTCTAGTTCCTTTTACAATAACCCCGTCTGATGGAGGCGGGGTTATTGCTTTTGTCGGTGGTTACACGTATACTCATGAATGTCACCTGCTGAACACAAGGTTCAGTTCGGTTGACTGGTGCAGAGAGCAGTAAAATGTTTGATGCAATTGCAACGCTTGTTGAAGACCCGAAGAAGTTCACTCATGGACGCATCGGCAGAAACCGTATCATCCCAAACCCGGATGACTGTGCGGCTTGCGGTGACCTAAAAGGTTACCACGGTATGTCATGGGTCACCCGGAAGGATGGTACAGGTGAATTCCATTCGTATGAAGCTCCTTCCAATGAACTTCGACTTCTGCGCATGAAAGCCCGTCTGGTAGTTGGCGGGATGGCAGGACGTAAAGGTGTTGACGGATACCAAGGTGTGTAAGAATGAGGCGACCAGCCTGTGAGTTAGCTGGTCGCCTCATCTGTTTAAGCAAACCATGAAGCTGTTGCTTACGAATAACTTATATGTTACAAATTGCGCTGACAACAGATATTAATTCTGAGGTAGAAATGCGCAAAAAACAGGAAGAACTCCTCGCGTTAGTTGCTGAGGGGAACAAAGAAGCTTTCAGTGAGCTTTACGATGATCTATCCCCACGGGTTTCAGGTCTTATCCGAAGAATACTGAAAGACCCCGCACAATCTGAGGAAGTCGAACAAGAGGTTTTCTTAGAAATCTGGCAAATAGCTAAACAATACAGCCCTGAAAAAGGTGGAGCTATGAGTTGGATAATGACCATCGCGCATCGCCGTGCCGTTGACCGGGTACGAGCATCACAAGCTTCATATAACAGGGATACAAAAATTGGAATAAGGGACTATGTTCCTGATTATGATGACGTGTCCGAAACAGTCCAAATCCATCTCGAACATGAAAGGGTGAAAGTAGCCATGAGTAGACTAACTGACACGCAGCGTCAAGCTGTGACCCTTGCATACCATGGTGGTTACACCCAGAAAGAAATAGCTGAAATCCTGAACATTCCTCTTGGTACAGTCAAAACTCGTTTGCGTGACGGAATGATACGCCTTCGTGATGAGCTAGGGGTGGCAGCATAATGAAAACGAATGATATTTTGAGTTTGACCGGTGCATATGTTTTGAATGCACTTGATGCGGATGAGCGTAAAGCGTTCGAAGCGGAGCTCGCACATTCTGAGGCTGCACGCATTGAAGTGGCAGAGTTAGCTGACACAGCCATCCTTCTTGGTCTTGCTGTCACTCCTATCGCACCATCCGCTGCGAACAAAACGCGCATTATGGCCCAACTGAGTAGCACTGTGCAGTTGGAAGCTGAGCCTGAGGCACATATTTTTGATGTCATCCATTCACCTGCCACTAAATCAGAAACGGTTGCGCAGTTGAAATGGTTTCGACGCCCAACCACATTGTTGAGCGCAGCAGCCGTAGCAGCTTCACTCATCGTTGGAACAGTAGTAACTGGGGAATTCCAGAACAGTTTACCTCAGATTGCACAAGCAAACACCCTTGCTGCTATTAGCATGGCACCTGACAGTCATCGTGTGTTCACACAGTTTGATGATGGCGGAGGAGATGCGACAGTGATGTGGTCTAACGAAGTTGGTCATGCTGCACTTCTAACTGACACCCTTCCTGTTTTGGATGAAGGTGTCTACCAAGTTTGGTATGTGAATGAAGCTGGTGAAGCCCGTGACGCTGGGTTACTTCCTGTGAAAGCTGACACCACAAGCTGGACTGTTCTGGATAATAAAATGAATACAGGGGACAGTGTTGCGGTAACGGTTGAGAGTAGTAAATCTGCACAACCTACCAGTAACCCAATTCTTACAGTATCAACTGTAGGATGTTTCCTGTAAGAGCATTCTTAATGACGAAATGGCTGTTCAAGTTTCCAAGGACAGCCATTTCGCTTCATACAATAAATGGGGCAGTCTGGTGTGCCATCACTTATAACGTGAGAGGGCAGTTCCGCCTATCAAACAGAACCAAAGCGAATTTTTACCCGCTTGCTCGCATAACATGCGAGACTTCACACCAGCGGAAAAATGATAGCTGAGCTTAATGCTCAGTCCCACTTGACTGCCTTATCTCTACTATAACACATTTTTGTCATATAATAAACAGTTTTTATAGTTAGTTGCTTTTTGTCTGATGTACATGTTACTGTTATCCCATGACAAAGCGCATCGGTATCGCAGGGGACTGGCACGGCAATAAGCCGTGGGCCATTGACCGCCTTGGCGACTTCAAAAACGCTGACATCAGCATCATTCTCCATCTTGGAGATTTCGGAGTTTGGGCTGACGAAGCTGGCCTCAACTACCTTCATACTTTGAATGAGGCTCTGGTTGCGAATGACCAGATGCTTCTTGTCACTCTCGGTAACCATGAGAACTATGTAATGGTTGGCGCTTTCCTGACGCTTACTGACGGTGAGTTTGAGGGATGGCAGTACCGTGAGGCTGAGCCTAACATTTTGTATGCTACTCGCGGTCAGCGTTGGGAGTGGGAAGGGGTCTCCTTCGTTTCTCTTGGTGGCGCTAACTCCATTGACCGTTTTGGTCGCACGGAAGGTATCAACTGGTGGCGTGAGGAGCAGATCAGTTACGGTGATGTCATGCGAACCACCATGGGCGGCTATGCAGACATCTTCCTCGCCCATGACTGCCCCGCAGGTGTTCCCCTTTTCGGCAGCCACCGCACAGAGGAGAGCATCTGGTCTGATGAGGCTATGGAGTACGCACAGTATTCTCGGGATACACTTCGGGGTGCTGTGGATGCAGTCAAGCCTGAAATCCTGTTCCACGGACACTACCACCACTTCCTTGACCTGAACACTGAGCTGGTTGATGGTGATGGTGAGAACTACATGCTCCGCACAATCGGAATGAACAAGGATGGTGAGGCTGAGAACATCGGTGTACTGGAACTACCTTCCAAGATGTTTACTCTCATCTGAAATAGCAGTTAACGTAGAAGGAGCCGCAACTTTGATTAGTTGCGGCTCCTTCTACGTTAACTTATGAACCCTCAGGAATGTACTTGTAAACTTTCTTTGTCTCAGTGGAAGGGCGAACACGACTCAGGTTAGGGAAAGTCCAGTCAGTTCCATCCTGTGAGGAGTAATATCCTTGAAGACGGTACAGGTGTTCGTTGATTTTGAAAATGAAACCAATGTTGTCAGTGTCTCCAATACCGCCACCATCCTCACCCACATAGGTAGCCACACCTAAACCATCAACATATGTTGGTCGGTATTCAGCATCTCCAACAAATTTCTCAAAACCGTAAGTTTTGAGAGCTGCTTCCATTTCACTGAGTTTGAAAGGTGCGGTTGCTTTGAAGTTTTCATAACTCAGGTCAGGGTCTTTCTCCGCTGCTTCGAAATCGGTGCGCAGGCGGAAGTAACCATCGTAGTCGCCTTTGTTCTGCACACGTTCAATAGCGCCAAGCATTTCGCCGCGTGAACAGAATTTACCTTCTTCATCATGGTATGGGTTAGCCATAAGTTCTCTTTCCTAAATGTTTAGTTGTTTCTAACGAACAAGTTACTCGGCAGCAGCTTTGGCAGCTTTTTCAGCGTCTTTCGCTTCTGACCATTTCATGAAACCTTCCCAGTCCATGCCCATCATGGTGACGGTGCGTGCAAGCTCCTCCGCAATGTCCACTGCTGTTGGAAGGTCATGACGAAAACGTTTCTTGAATTTCTTTGTGCGCGAAGAAGGAAGAGGTTCATATTCTCCGACAAAGTTCTTGTCATAAACTTCACCATGATGAATTACAGCCCATGAATTTTCGCCACGATATTCAATGTCCACAACCCACATGGAAGCATCCGGGTTATCATCTAGGAAACCCGGCGGGAAAGCATTGACGCTGAACTTCCTGACAGTAGAGATGAGTGGGGCGTTAGCTGGGTTCTGCACCAAATCTAAGATACTATTCATCAGAGTTCCTTAGTTGGCAGGATGCAGGTGAAGTCATAGTCATCACCTGAAATGAAAGTTCCGCCAGCGTCAACGCATTTATTGTACAGACGCTCTTCCCGTTCCAGTAAACTCTCCCCACCGCAACCAGTAAGGCTAATAAGCAACCCTGCGGCTACTGCCAATGCTGCTGTGGTTTTTGTGAACTTATTCATCACTTCTTCTCGTCTTTCTCGATACGTGCAATAATTCCTTCGAGGGAGCTGATGCGTTCCTTATGCCATTCGATGGTTTTCAAAAGCTCCTTCTTCTCGTTGTCAACATCCTGAGGAGCAACATAAGTGTGCCAGTCTTTCAGAAGCTGCTCACACTCACAGACCCATTCACCAGCCTCAAAATAATCTTCAGGAAGAGCCTGTGGGCAGCTACTGACATGTCCATTCACTTCTTCGGGAAGAGGTGTTTCAGGGTCATGGCATTCAGGGTGGACACTGGTGCCATATTCAGTCCAGTCATCCTTGACTGCGTTTCTGGCTCCTTCAATACTCATGAAACGAGGGTGCTTCAATCGGATGGCAGGGGTGTCTTCGTTGGAGGAGAAACCCATCACTGGAACGAAGAAACCGAAGTTATCCTTACGGATAAGGTAGTAGTTATCTGCTGACATTTTTTCCTTAGAATTGGTGGGTGAGCTCAGGAAGCTCTTTTGATGCCTTTGATGTCCGAGAAAGGAACCCAGACACTTGTGGTGACATCTTTGGAGTAGGAGCGCTGAACAAGAACTTCTTTTTTGGTGAGGTTCACATCTTGAACTTTTCCAGTGAACTTACCACTGGCAGTGTCGATGAGAAGTTCGTCACCTTTGTTGATTGTATTACTCATATGTTCCTATTCTGCCACAGGTGCCTGCGACGGGTCAGTTTGAAGAGGTAGTCGGGAATTCTTTCCCTGTGCCGTTACAGTTGCCGCATTTTGGGGTGCGTCCACGAATGAAGTGGTCATAGTAACCAGAGCCGGAGCATGCGCCGCAGGTCACTTGTTTGATGCCTGCGGTTTTATTGAAGCGTGCTACACGTTCAGCTTTACGCTTACTGTAACCGTTATCTACAATGGGGTTGACTGGCATGACGGTCGTACCCTTTCTTGTGAACTACCATTCTCTCATATTTTCCGCACTAAGTCAAGGAAGTTGATGAAATGACTGTGGCTCCCACTTCGGAAAAGGGGAGCCACAGTCAGAAAAAATTACTTAGAGGGGAGCCAGCGCAGAAGGTTCCTGCGACGAACAGCTTCCAGCTCAATGGACTTAGCTGCTTCAGCATATGCTGCTTGCATGTCAGGGTCTGTGAAAAGCATTATATTCCTTAGGTTGGAAGACAAATGATTGTGTATACCTTTATCGTAACATTTAGAATGGCTAGAAGTCAACTCTGGGTAAGGCTCTGTACCGATTATGACTTTATGACAGACATCCGTGAACACCATGCAGGTTTTAGTGTACTGAACCAGCTTCATTCTCTACAATCTGAGATTCCGCCAGTTACAGGTTTAGCTAAAATTTTCGGTCGGTCACCGCTGAATGATGAAACGTTACCGTGGTATGTGGGTTTGAAAGGTGAGCTGCTAGTTGGTGCCGAATTAGATACCCTGAAAAAGGATGGGTACACTGTTCTCCATTCAGTTCCCATCGGGGTCAAAGGTTCTGACATCGACCATATAGTTATAACCCCACTTGGAATGATATATACCATCAATACGAAACATCATGCTGGCAAGAAGATTTGGGTAGGTGGAAACGTACTTGTCAACGGAACAAAAACTGATTATGTCAGAAATTCTATTTTTGAAGCTGAGCGTGTAGAAAAGCTGTTTCAGAAAGCCGGTCAAAACCGGGTGGTAAAACCTATTCTTGTTTTCGTCGGTGCTGAAAATCTGGATGTGAAAGACAATGCGAAGATTGCTGCTGCCTCAACATATAAAGTAGTAGCTCTCATCAAGAAAAGTGAAGCAGCCAGAGCCAAAGCTAATTTCAAACGAGATACTTTACTACTTGAAGAATTCTATTCGGCTGACTTTTGGAGTGCAGGGCATATTGATGAACTGGCGTCACAAGAAGATAAAGAAGCTTGGTTCAGAAGTTTTCAGAAACAAGTTAGCACTCAGCGACAGAAACGCACTTTTATTAAACTAGTGTTTGCGGCTGGAATATTTATTGCTGCGCTACAGTCTGTACCCTTCTTCATAGATTTCTTTATGAACGGCGTTTTGGGTGATTTGAGTAAGCCCCTCACACCCTAACCCGCTAAAATGATTGCTATTCCCTTATTCTGGTGGTAGGATAAATTGATTTTATAACTATTCCTACGAAAAGGATGCCATGCCCTACCCCATTAGTGACACAAAGTATTTCGACCGCCCTACCGCTGGTCGCCTCGTTATCAAGCTTGATAATGGAGAAGAGCTTACTCCAACCAGTGATGACCTTGCAAAATGGGGTTTCACTGACTCCCGCCTTGCTTGGAGTTACATTCAGGACATCATGACTGAGCTTGGCAAGAAGGATAAGGACTTCCCCGCTGATTTCCAGCCTCTTCTGAACCTTTTCTACACAACGATGACAAACCCTGTTTCGTTGCGAGAGGGTAGCGCTCGCACTGAGATGCTTGCAAATCTGAAAGATATGAAGGAGAAGCTGGTTGCTTCTGGTGACTAAAGGTTCCTAATGTAAGAAGTCCCCACAGATACTAATTCTGTGGGGACTTCCTTATTTCCGTTTCATTTTTCAAATTATTGACAATCATGAGCAGATATGGTAATGTAATAAGTAGTTACCAATCAAGGAGTTATCGAAATGCGAGTTTTGGCCTAAAGACGTTGCCCGTCTTGGATGTTTGACATCCGAACCGCCATCATGTGAACAGGTGAACCTGTCATCACATTGAACTATTTAGTTCAACCCATTATCGAAACACATCCCGTTCCTGAATAACAGGAACCGCATGAAGACTACACCTCTGTCTGCATGCACATCTTAGAAATAAGGACTCCTTGGAAATCTATCCAACTATCCCAACAACCGTCATTGATACACCTATCTACGCTTTTGATAAGCTTGACGGTTCCAACATCCGTGCCGAATGGTCACGCAAAACAGGGTTCAGTAAATTCGGAACCCGCAAACGACTTCTTGACCCGTCAGAGAAACCTTTCGGTGAAGCGGTCGAACTGTTCATGAATAAATATGCTGATGACCTTGAACAGATTTACAGGAAGCAGAAGTTTGAAAGGACAACAGCTTTCTTCGAATTTGGTGGCCCTAACAGCTTCGCGGGCTTCCATGAGCAGGAAGAACATGATGTCGTACTATTCGACCTTCATGTTTACCGACAGGGAATACTTCCACCAAAAGAATTCCTGAAACTGTTCGACAACCGCGTACACATCACGCCAGTTCTGTTCATGGGGAAACCCACACAGGCTCTGAAAGATAAAGTGCGCGCATCCACACTGAAAGGCATGACTTTTGAAGGTATTGTCTGTAAAGGTGGTTTCGACCATCGCCGCCGACCAATCGTTTTCAAAATGAAATCCGAAGCATGGTTTGCCAAGCTGAGAAAAAAGTACGGGCATGATGAAGCCCTGCTACAGAAGTTGCAGTAAAAACAGTTCAGCCCTGACACAGGATTACTAGCGTCAGGGCCGAACTGTTTAACACGCACTCGCTTTACTTCTATTCTAAAGCAGGTTGAGTAAAACCGATAACATGAATGTCTGTATAATCTCTAAGGAAACCAATGTTCAAGAAAACTGCTGTCGCTCTCATGTCCATCGCATGCCTGTCAGTTCTGCTCACCGGATGCACCCCCGGTGCCTCTGTGGAACCAGCGTCCACCTTCACACCAAGCCCCGGAGATGTAGAAGTGAAATTGGTAAAAGTTCCTGTGGTCGTCAGCCTCAGTATAAAGGAAGCCACAACTTCGCTTGAAAGTAAAGGCTTCAAAGTAGCTTACGACGATGAGAACATTGATATCAATGACGGAACAGAATGGGTTGTCAGCGCACAACCTGTTTTCACTGATGACAAAGCCGCCAAAGGCTCAATCATTTATCTAGTGCTAGTACCTTACGATGACTTTTTCGATACTAACCCTGCCAAAGATACAAAAGTGACAACAACAGGTCTCTCCTTGAAAGAGGCAAGTATAGCTTGCATTAAACGTGCAACTGATGAACACCCAGGATTCTTGAAAGTCCTATGGTCTAGCGGAAAAATTAGCGAAACTGTTGAAGGCGAGAATGCTGTAATTCGTTACGCTGTAGAGACAACAGACGCAAAAGGTGTAGTTTCACAAGCTGTCATGTCTTGCACAGTCACAGGAACTGATAAGAAACCTGAAATTGTTAGCTTCGAGCTAGGCTAACCAAAACTTTTAGCCTTTGAAGAAGCCGAAGAAAGCTTTCTTCACGGGCTCTGGTTGGATAGCGTTATATGCTTCGATAAGAGCTTCACGAACAGACATTTTTTCAGCGCGGCTGGAAGCAAAAGAATGTTCACTCAGGCTAGCTCGAAGAATAAGCTCATCATCCAGCTTCTCTTTCCAAGTATGAATGTAAATTTTCCCATTCACGTTATAGGAAGCATCCTGATTCTGCCAATTACGGTTCAGAGCCAAAGCGGTAACCTCAACATCATTCACCAGCTCATCCGTAACATCATCAGTCAAGTCGATATGGAACGGAACTAGACTGTATTCGCTGGAACCACGTTCACCATCAGCAAGACTGATGAGAGTTACTTTACCTGAACTGGTGACTTTAGATAGCCAAACCTGCATTGCATCATGCAGGTACTGGCGACTACCAGCCATCAGGCGAACGTCAGAAAGATCCTTGAATGTGGGGTTTCCTTCCTCCACACGAATTTTTGAAGCAGCGAGCTCAAGCCAGAACTTCTCATCCTGCAACTCCGCTTCTTTCACGAGTACAGGCTGAAGTTCATCAATGGCTTGGGCGGTAACCTCTGCACGGTTTGTCAGCTCATCAAGGCTGATTCCGTCATAGGTGGGTTCATCTTTTTCTTCCATAGTATGCATTGTACTCCTAAAGGAGGAATTAAGCTAGTTCGATGTAACTGTCAAGAAGTTCTGCATAATCTAACAGAGAGTACATGTCAGAATAGGTACTTGATAGTAAAAACTGACGAGTAGTTTCCATATAATCTGCGGCATTTGAGACTCTGGCTTTCTTCGCTGTATCAGCTAACAGCTCCAATGCTGGTGCAATTTCAGCATTTTGGTCTTCATCATGCATTACTCCTTGGTTACCCCGCATGAGGGCGTACAAGCCTTCCCCGATATCACCTATAAGAAGTTCCAACTCTAAATGCGGGTACAGGGATACCACTGTTTCGAACCATATGTACGGCGGGGTCCAAGGGGAGGAGAAGAATAGTGTCTTTTTGTTATCTGAAACCTGTACCCATTTACCCACATCTTCTATGTATGAAGTGCCCCATGCTTCTGACCGGGAGGAACTGTCATCTATCTATGTCAGACGGAGGGGCTTTTCGGTACAGTGCAAGTTCCCCGCCAAACTCTTTATTGCTAGGGTCAGAGTTTTCCACGATGAATGTGTTGAGGGTTGTTCTGCTGCCTGTTATAGTCAAGCGGTTGTAAATATGATTAGGCATAGCACTCCAATGGTAAACTCTAGAAAAGATATCGGAATTCACATTTAGGAAATATCATGGGTCAGGAAATACCAGAAGTTGTATCTGTTACGCAGGTATATGTCATTGATGGCACCACAGTTGGGTTAGTGTTCAGTGATGGCTATTCTATTGCGGCTGACCTGAAACCACTGATGGTTGGGCCTGTTTTCGATGAAATCTTCGCATCAGATATTTTTGACACAGTTCATTTGGATGTTGAAGGCGGAACGATTGCATGGGCTAACGGAGCTGACATCGCTCCTGAGGTTTTACGAGACCTGTAAGGCTAAGCTCCGCGACTTCTGCCAACCCTAGGGCGCTCGAAAGGCACACGATGGGGTTTACCTTTCTCGTCAATAGTTTCCTTCTGCAATCCGAGTTCAATCACGTATCCGCAAGCCCTCATCCAACGGGCGAAGGTTGTTATGTTTACGTCACCTCTACGCTCTTCAATCTCTTTAATGCGTGAGATGGGAACCCCTAGCCGGTCAGCTAAATTCTGATGAGTTAGCCCTGAGAAATTGAACGCATCAACCATCATCTCATCGACAGATTGAAGTGTTTCAACTACAGCCCTCTCTATGGCAAAATTGGGGTCATTGAGATACTGCTGGTCAATGTAGCTGAGCTCGTTATTTTGGTCGGTCAAAAGTTTCTTCCATTTCGTAGTATGCAGAAAACAGTTCCTCGGTGGCTACAAGGTCAACTTTGTCCTGAGCTATCAGTTCGAGAACATCAAGATGATAGTTGCGTCGGGTTCCAACAACCCATCCTAATAGCAGAGCGCATACTCCTAGGGTGATAACCCGTGCAACATCCAATAAATCCATAGTCTTATATTACACAAAATGAGTTTAGTTCCTGCTTTTCGCTAAGATTGACGTAAATGACATGAGGAAATCATGTTCTGAGCGAATGGTAATAATGTCTAACCCCCTAAACCCGAACGAACCGCAGCAGCCTACTTACGGTCAACCTCCTCAGTTCCAGCAGCCTCTACCTCCGCAGGGTTATGCCCCACAGCCTCCTCGAAGCCCCAAAATAGGTCGAGTGATTGCTCTGATTGCTGGCGGAGTTGTCTTACTTCTCATTATTGGAATTGTTGGAATTCTAGCAATCCGTTCCATCTTCACCCCTGATGCGATAAAAGAGATGCGTCCAGAGACCTCAACAAGTGCGCCTGCTGACCCTACTGAAACACCCACTGAACCGACTTCTGGGAATGTTTCCTTGGATAATAGTGTGGAAGTCGCCTCTGGTGAGAAGCCAGCATGGTCAGTTCCTCTACTATCTGATGGCGGCTGGGAAACCACAGCTTTCGACCAGAACGGAATTAATGCTTTCTCAAACACGGAAACAGGTTGCGCGCTAATCACATCACAGAACGTCTCAGCCTACTCTTCCTCAGACGCGAATGACAGTGTGAAAGTTCAAGAAGAATACATCACAGCTTTCGTGGGCAGTGAAGCAACAAATGTTAAAAGCCGGAACATCGAGAATGTCAGCATCAGTAAAGATGTAAGCGGTAGTGATACGAAAGTTGAATACCTGACTTCTGAGGTAACATACTTCGGTAATGACGGAGTTGACTACCGAATGATTTTGTCTGTCAGGAACTTCTCCAATGTTCCAGCGTCAACAGCTTTCATCTACGTATGCCCTACCGCAAACTTTGATGTCTCTGAATACAATTCCATTTTAGATAAAACCGCGATCACATTCTTCGCGTTATAAGAAAGTCAAACTGATGACAGACGAAGAACTTATTGAAGAAGCTCGCGGATGGAGTGAAGATGACATCCTTCCTACCGAAGTGCAGCAGCTTCTACTGGATTTAGCGAATAAGCTAGAATCTTACCAGAAGTAAAGCAACTCAGAAGAGCTGGTTAGCGGATGCTGATGGCGTCAGTGTTAGCCAGCTCTTCTGTCTGTGCTGGCGCATAGAAACTACGTACAGCACTGACCATGGACTTGGACAGGTAATGTACACCAAACAATGTGGCTGCTGCGGTGACGATGACAAGACCTATCTGGGCAACAGGGATTAGAGCCTCAAACTCGTTCCTCATTGAGAACAGGGCGAGTGACACAATAGCCAGTACCAGAAGACCTGATGTGATGTGAACAAAACTGTAAGCTTCGTCTTTGGAGATGGTTTTCTGAATGATTTTTTTCATGAGCGTTTCCTTCGAAAATTTAACAATACTTCCATATTATCAGACTTTCGCTCAAAAGTCAGTGAAGTTTCTTAAAAAATACAGCCTCATCGCGGTTCAACTTCGTGGCGATGAGGCTGTAATATTTACTATTGATTATTCAGGAATGTCAGGCTTGTTGTCATGCTTAGTCAAATCAACAGGCTTCTCGTTCTCTTTTTTAGGGGCGAAAGGGTTAGATTCTGGGTACATGGCGAAACCCAGCACAAGGAAAACTACGCCAATGGGGAAGAACGCAAAATTAGTCAAACCTATGATCGTAAACACAAAACCTAGGATGAAATAGGTTTGTCCTATCTCAGCAGTCTTATTGCTTGAAGGTTCTTTATTATCAGTCATGCAAACCACCTCATTTTCTTCTTACCTTCTGTATCGGTGGTTTTAGGCAAAAGAATGCCCTCCTAGTTGTTAGGAGGGCATTCTTGAAAAATTAAGATGTGAAGGGTTCAATCCCAGAAGGAGCGACCAAAACGACCAGCAGCAGCTTCCGCAGCATAGAACCTACGGGCATCCTCCTCGGCTGATGCAGGCAGGTAGATAGCGTTGGAAGGAGCGTTACGCTTAGCTTCCTCATTCCAAGCGTTTGCCTGCTCCACGCTGTAGGTGGGTGTAGTTTCGATACTCATTATACTCTCCTCTTTACGATGCGTTTTTGTTACTTACAACGTAACACATTGCACTGACATAGAAAAAGGCTGTAAAACCGAGTGAAAGCTATAAGGGTTGAAGTTAACCTAATGAGTTAGCGGGGAAGGTGAGAAGCAGGAAGAAAAAGAAACCTTGGTTTACGGCGGCAAGGAAGAAAGCGAAAATTGTAAGACCTAAACCAAGCTTAGGTGCAGTTAAGTTTTTCTTTTCGCCACTTGCTTTCATAATTGAAAAAATTATAAAGAAGATTGTAGCCCAGAACAAAGTAAAGATTGCTACGCCAAAGCCGGACTGAGCGATTGTGCTGGATAGCTGACCAAACCTTACAGGTCCAAAAGTTCCGAAAACAGCAATTAGAATCATAAGGGCTGAAAACAGCATCGCCGCTATATTCAATGTCAAGAAAAATTTTATTGCTCTCATAAAATGACCTATCGGGTTGAACATGACTGACCTAACCGAGTTCTTATGTCGGAGAGCCTATCTCTTCTGCCTTCGCGCCCTGATAAGCCGCTGCTGGCGTGTTGCAGGACTTTCAGGCTTCGCTCTGGTAACCGCTACCAGAGCGAACGCTAAAGCTGTAAATAAGCTTAGGGAGGCTCCTAGTATCAGATAAGAGGTGTATTGATGTCCGAAAATGAATATACGTCCGGCTGTAGCTAATAGAGGGAAGGCTGCTGCGAATACACCAAATAATATGTGTCCACGCACAAAGAAAAAGCTCTTATCTTTCAACTCAGCGCGAAAACCAATTGTTAGGAAAGCCATAGCGCAGAACGCTATAACTCCTGCTATGACTGAGGCTTGTGAAACCTCAAGTATCCACCCGCCACCATACTTACGGGGGAAGAACACAATGAAACTGAATGGGAACAGGAGAATACCTGCAATTGACCACCAGCTTTCGCTTTTCTTTTTCATGTTTCAATTCTAGCATTTAAATGCTGAGGGGAGTAAGTATCTGATACTTACTCCCCTCAAACAAGCTTCTGTTTTAGGCTGAAACCACTGTGATTGCTGTCAGCCGCTCTTCTTCGATGCGGTCTTTCAGAACCTCGATGAAAGGCTTCTCAGGGCGAACCCATGTGGCGATGTAGCCTGCATCATCCACAAGTTTGCGTGCGTTAGCAAGCTGTGAAGCTTCGAACTCGATGCAGGTATCAACCTCTGCTTCACGAATGTGAGTAGCAGGGCGACCTTTGATAGTGAGCGTGTACATTTTGTTTCCCCCGTAGTGAATGGTTGTTGTTTTTATTCTAACGTTTTTACTTTGAGAGTGTCAGTTCAGAAGTCTCACGGCTCCAAGTAATTTGAAGCTGGTCACCGTCAAGGTCAAAGTTGAAGATGTAACCAAGGTCACTGTCCCTGCTGATGCGCGCCCATGTGCCACAGTTGCCTGTTTCAAGAAGACTGTAGCTGAAATAATCAGCATGGCAGTCCTCAAACTTAGGAATACCAGAAGACTTCACAGCAGGCACAATGACATGCTGTAGGTATGAACGCTTGTTACTTGAAGTCTGCTTATCTGCAATCTCTTTCTGCTCTTGGAAGAACTTCGGGATTGCAAGTAGGAAGGAAACGCCAAGAGCGTACCCGATGATGTCAGTCAGGCGAACACCCTCAGAAACCTCCCAGACGTTCAGCTTGTTGCCTACCTCAATGAGCAGGATGCTTACTGCGAAGACAAGGAGTGACAGGTAAGTTGACTTCCGTGCAGCCTTCCAGTCAGGCTTCACATTCAACCTCTTACGGTCGTATGCTTCTGAGAGCTTGATGCTCTGCTTAGAAATAAGTTCCATTATTCTCTCCAACATGGTGAACCAGTCTGATTCCTTACTTGCAGGCTACCTTAAACGTCTGACATTTACAAGATTAAAGTAAGAAGAGCTACCCTTCATATTCGAAAGGGTAGCTCTTCTTCAAGTTCACGGCCGATGAGGGATTCGAACCCCCGCGTATTTGATGAATTCTGCAACCGGTATTACAACCCATCAGGGACTATGCTTAACCATTGTTTCTTTGACCCCGTTATCACGGGCGCTATACCACTGAGCTAATCAGCCAAGACTGAGCTTACAGCATATTTATGGAATATGCAAGTATGACTTCATTTCATCTGTTGATAGACATGAAGAGTAACCCCCAAACAAGGAGAAACTTATGGCTAACCCATACCATGACGCGGACGGTAAGTTCTGCTCACGCGGAGAAATGGAAGGTGCGATTGAAACCGCAGTGAAGAAAGGTGACATGAACACCTACTTCAATCTTCGAAAAGACCTTGAAGCTATTGATGAAATCCGCGACAAAACAGGATACCTGTTTGATAATGAAGGCGGACAGGATTCCAGTGTTGTAGAGTTCGCTGTCAACGCATATGGAGCTGAAAAGTTTGCAAAAGGTTTACTGGGCAGCGATCATGGTCGTCGCACCCATCAAGGAACTGACCCTAAACCCACTGTTGATTTGGGTTCCCATGGAATTGCAACCTATGTTGACGGAAAACCTGGTTCTGAAGGCGATGGGGAAGACATCAACGTTGTGTTCAACCTGAACGGCAATCTTTACACAATGCATGGTCGTTACAACTCCTATGATGGAGAAGACTGGGATAACGCTTGGTTTGCACAAGTTGAACCACAAGTAAACACACAAATCTCATTCCGACATGTACAGAGCTAAGGAGACTAAATAATGGCTAACCCATACCATGACGCGGACGGTAAGTTCTGCTCACGCGGAGAAATGGAGACCGCAATCCAACACGCAGCCAGTAACAATGAACTAGACACATACTTCAGTCTCCGTAAAGACCTTGAAGATATTGATGCAGCTCGTGTCAAAGAAGGTTATGAGTTCGGTTCAGAGCCAAGTGCGACGGAAGAACTAATGAATAAAATCCGCGATTACGGTGGTTCCACTTTCGCGGAGAACATCATGTACCCTTCCTACCGTCTTCGCGGCGGTAACGGAGACCCTGACAACATCTACATTCATGAGTTAGGCGACTTCAAAAAAGTTGCTTCATATGAAATTGATGATGATTTAGGTGGAACCCAAGACCTTTGGGTTGTTTTTGAGCACGAAGACAGGCTCTACAAACTCACAGGAGGCACATGGACTTCATATGATGGCAGAGAGTGGAACAATGTTTCAATCAAACAAGTCAAACGACGCGAGCAGCTTGTCGTGAATTATGAACCCATCGACTAAAAAGTTTCTCTTCCCAAAAAATTCGACACATAACTTTGTACAAAACTAAGGAAAATAAATTATGGCTAACCCATACCATGACGCAGACGGTAAGTTCTGCTCACGCGGCGAAATGGAAACCGCAATCCAGAACGCTGCAAGCAGTAACCAGCTAGACACCTATTTCAGTCTCCGTAAAGACCTTGAAGATATTGATGCAGCTCGCGTCAAAGAAGGTTACAACATTGACCCTGAACCAAAATCTGTGGAAGAGCTAAGTAATAGCATTAGAGATTATGGCATCTATGCTTTTGCTGAAAGTGTTTACGCTCCTCGACGCTTTTCGGATACCGTTGAACTTCACGGCTTAGGTGAATTCCGTCGCATCGCAGATGATGACACTGGCTGGGAAGATAACCATGAGATTTGGGTTGTCTTCGAACACCAAGGCAAACTATATAAACTGGATAACGGATACTACTCCTCTCTGGATGGCCGTGAGTGGAAGGACGCTAAACTTCACGAAGTTGAACGTCATGAAAAAGTTGTCATCTCTTTCGACCCAGTATAGACTAAAAACCTATACAAAAGTGTGGCTCTCCTAAACCGTTTAGGAGAGCCACACTTTTGCTTTTAACTGGAATGAAAGCTCATATTCTGGTAGAATTGTCGAAGACAAAGTTCTGGAAGGGAACACACATGACTTTTACATCCGAACAGTTCGCCAACGCTGTTGGAGACTGGACTGATCAGGAAGACGAAGCTGGAACTTTGGATGACTGGGGTAGCTTCGGTGAACGTGTTATCTCAGAAGAGCCTTTCAACCTTGAAGGCATCGGCGCCATCAAATATGTAACCTACGAGCAGCACAATGATGACATTTGGGCTATCTTCACTGTGGATGATGACCCACAGCTCTACAAACTTTCAGGTTACTACTCTTCCTATGATGCAGATGAATGGTATGATGACCGCATCATCCCAGTAAAAGCCGAAGAGAAAACAATCATCATCTACACCGCAATCTAACTTCATACACAAACATTACTATTCCTTGAAAGGAAACACATAACATCATGACCCACACATTTGAACAGATTAAAGACGCAGTGAACGAGCACGGCAAAACTGAGATTGTGCAGTTCTTTGAATTCGCACGCAGCCCATATCCGAAGCTTGAAGTTGAAGACCTTGGTGAGATTGAGTTCGTTGACGCAAAATTCGGTGCAGAGGGCGGCGGAGAGGACATCTGGTTTGTCTTCAAGTTCGAAGACACCCTGTACCGTTTCACAGGATACTACTCCTCCTATGATGGTGAGAACTGGGATGACTATTCCGACCTTGAAGAGGTAGCTCCTCGTGAGACCATCGTTATCGTCTACGACAGCATCTAAGGAAACCCCATGGCAACAATCGAACAACTCAGTCGAGCAATCAACAGCTACCCTGATGGGGTGGATGAACTCATCTACGAAATAAGAACACCATTCGAGTTGGATGGGGTTGGAACAATTGAATGGGTTGCCCAGAATGATGGTGGGGTAGGTGACGGTGGAGAGATTTGGTTTGTCTTTTCCCATGAAGGTCACCTGTATCGCCTCTCAGGGTTCTACTCCTCCTACGATTCCAACGAATGGGATGATGAAGTTGTTGAAGTATTCCCGCGAGTGATTGCCAAAACAATCTACGAAGTTCGATAACTAAACCCCTAAGTCTGCCTCTATCTTATGCCAGAGAAATATGGTAATATAGAGGCAGACTTATTTTAACGAAGGAAAACAAATGACTGCATCACTCACTGAAATCAAAGACGCACTTACCAGCTACAAGGGCGGTATGGGCGATGTTATCTGGGATCTAGTTTCTACCTATGGCAATAAGCTTGAAAGCATTGACTTCCCTAACGTAGGAACCGTGAAGCATGTTGACAGTAAAGTTGGTGCAGAAGGTGGAGGCGAAGACATTTGGTTCGTTTTCTCCATCAACGATGACAAGCTGTACCGCATCACAGGTTATTACACCTCCTATGACGGAAGCTACTGGGAGGGTCCAGTAACTGAGGTTACGCCCCGTGAAATCACGGTCACTGTCTTCGATGATGTGGTCTGACCCACTATCCAAACTCACCTACATGAAGTAAGGTAAGAATATGAAAATTCTGATTGGCTCCCTCGCTCTGAAAGAGCATCTGCCGAACATTCGTGAACCCAAAGACATCGACCATTTTTCTGACGAGCTTGAAGGTTCCGAAGTTTTCTGGCACCCAACTCTCGCAGACTACAACTGGTCAGGTGAAGTTGCATCCCTGAATGAGCTGTACACAATCAAAGTGTCACACTCTTTCTGGGAGCTTCGTAACGGCACATGGGACAAGCACATGTTCGACATTGTGAAGATGAAGGAAGCAGGCGCTGAACTCATCCCTGAACTGTATGCAATCCTTTACGCCATCTGGGTGGAGAAGCATGGTGCGAAACGAGCTAATTTGGAGTTGTCTCCTGATGAGTTCTTCAACCCGAACGTGCAGCGTAAGTATGAACATGACAGCATCCACCATTCCATTGCATACTTTCAGGAGGAAGGTCCACTGTTCAATCGCATCCTCCGTGACGGTCATCAGGTTGCTGTTGACCGCAGTAAGTTTGAAGCACTGAGCTTGGAAGATAAGTTCAAGCTGGTTCGTGAGGAAGTGTACGCTACCGCGTTGGAGCGTCGTCTTATTCCTGTGGATTACAACATGAATGCTCGTGTTGCTTACGCATTCGCTTTGAAGCGCACCATCACCTCCTACACCAAAGGCTGGTTCCCACTGTTTATTGTGGAGAACTACAACGAGCTGCGTAAGCCTGACGTGAACTTCGTTGAAGTTCACAAAGCAAACGCGCACAAGCTCATCCTTCTATAAAGAATAAACTAAGGAAACTATTGAGTTACGCAAGATATGAAGCCGGTCACAGTGATGTTTACATTGTGGGAACAGGACGAGACAGCACTTTCCTTGAATGCATGGGTTGTGAACTTGCAACCCCGCATGCGAACGGAACGAAAGTTTTTACCTCCACAACATTCACAGGTATGTTCAACCATGTTCAAACGCACCTGAAAGCAGGTCACCTTGTACCTAAGTATGCGGTGAAGCGTTTGAAGAAAGAAGCAAAAGCGGAATAGAGCCATAGCAAAAGGAAAGGGTCTCATCTTTTAGTAGGTGAGACCCTTTCCTTTTATGTAAAAGCCGATATTGCTTTTATGTACTAGATATGCTATCCTAAAATCATGACAAATCACATGACATCATTCTTCTAGGTTCCCACCTATCTGGATTCCGGTTGACTGGATGAGTAACACCCTCATCCTCTTCAAAACTAATCAACCAAACACTTTATAAAGGAATCCAAAATGTCAACAACAACTGTTTCTAACGCTTCACCTGTCACCGCTATCACGCCTTCTGTCGATGAGAAGACCACCGACTGGCTTATCCGTACCGCTACCGAGAATGCGTCTTCCCCTGAAGAGGCTTACCGTCTTCTTGTTGAAGTAACATGGGAGCGTGCCACGCAGAAGAAGTTCAAGAAAAACTCTTTTGAAGCTGTAACTGAATTCTCTACCGGTCAGCAGGAGCTGCTTGAACGCATCCAGTTTGTGCGTGAGGTAGCCTCCAACACCCTCCGGAAGCTCACCTACGACACTGTGCCGTCTGAGTGGGCTTGGGCGCAGTACCGTTCAGGTTCCATCACCATCACAGGTGTTTTCCGTCATGACAGCACTTGGGGCGGTCGGGATGTGAACATCACAGCAGATATTGCGTCTGGTGCGAAGACTTTGAACAAGTCTGACTTCATCAAGTTCACTGTAAACAACGGTTCACGAACCATCGAAGGTCAGGTTGCGGTGAACCTGCTCAACAATGACCCCATCGCCATCTCACAGCTTGTACGAAGCTCATCTAAGCGTCAGGCTCGCACAACCCTCACCTCAGAGCGTAAGAGTTTGCAGGATGAGAAGAAGGAACTGGAAGCTAAGCTTGCAAAGATGGCGGAGAAGGAAGCGGCTTTGGATAAGAAGTCAGAGCGTCTCAACAAGTAAACCAATATGTGGAGCAAGCCATTAGTTTAGGCTTGCTCCACATATTTTTAATGCTTCTTTGAGAGCTCGTAGTCAGCAACCCTGCGGGCATACTCAACTGACTGAGAATGAGCTCCTTTGACTGGCTTAGGAACTTTCACCCCATTAGGTAATGTGAAGCTGCTGGTAACGGTCGGGATGCTGATTGTTGATGTGATGACATCAAGGAAGTGTGTATCAATATCTGGTACATCTTCACTACGAATACCAAGACGATGAGCTTTGATTAGCGTCACTAAAGCAACACCGTTGGCGATGAAAGTAAGACCTTCACCAACCATCTGACCGTACAGACCAACATTCATCTGGTAGATGAACCATAGTGAACCCAGACCAAGGAGGAAGCCTTTAGTGTACATAACTTCTTTGAAGGAGATGGCAATAACTCCACCAAGACCACCAATCAGAGGTATGTAGTTAACCCATGACATGTTGCCCCATTCAGATAGCGAGATGAAAGCTATGACATGGAAGGACATGAAGAGAGGAATAAATAGCTTATGTTGAAGCCACTTATATTTGAGGGAAAGTAAAGTAAGTGTTGTCCAAGCCAAACCAACCCCTAAAGTACCTAAAGCAACCCATGAGTTCACAAGGGCGTATTGCACAGCAACAATGACGCTGGTGGTTATACCGAACGCCAGAAGACGTGGGCGGTGTACGGACAATGCCGAGATGATTAGTGTTGTGGATGATGCGATGCCAAGCAGCATCACAAGAATATCGTGATTCATTACTGAGGCGACTTTCTCTTTCTATTGGTGGAGGGGATAGTGGAGCAGTCGCCAATGACTTACCTAGGGGTTATCGGATGATTTTCATTCATGAGAAAAGAGTTATCTTTCAATGAGCTGTTTTCTATGTTCCATTACGCATTGAAGGCAATTAGCCGTTCTTGACGACTTTGGTGGAAACCACTTCAAAAGATTTGACGTTAGCTAGTAGACTTATGTGACCTGCACATTCGTAGCCGTTCACATAGCGGGTAACACCATCAACACTGTATTGTGTTCCCTCAGCCTCATCCGCATATTCAGGAGCATACTCATTATCATCAGAAAGAACATGTTCGGAGATGTCAGCTTCTGGACGAAGTTTGATTTCATGAAGATACCAAACAGCATCTTTCTCTTCTTCATTGTTCGCGTCAATGTCGTTAGCTCTGTCCATAGCTGTCTCATGTGAACCAAGGTGGACTAAAGGAGTGCCTTCCTCCTCGTTGAGGAGACCAGCATGCCAGTCAGGGGAGGTTGTGGCATGAAACCATGTGGCTTCCCGAACATTCTGTGCGTCGAAGAAAGAAGCATGCTCTTTCACCACACCGGCAAGGAAGATGTCGCCGGTGTCTTTAGTTTTACAGTTAGGGCAACCGGGAGCGTCTCCATACAATGCAGCGTCAGACTCTTTGATGGTGAGGTTGTAACGGCATCTCATGCAGATGGTTCCAGAGCAACCCGGTTCAGCTATAGCGTAACGGTAACCGTTATGCATCACATGGCCACCGGTGTAGAAGTTGTTGGTTTCAGGAACAGCCGCTTTTATTTTCTGATCATCTATCTCATCTAAATCATTTTTTAGTGACATAGCGATTTGTACTTGACCGGAAGCAATGGCGTTATCAATGGCTTCGCCCATCTCATCGCGTGAACAGAATTTTCCTTCTGCGTCATGGTATGGGTTAGGCATGGTGATTTTCTCCTGAATTTGTCTGTATATACCTAACAGGAAGTGGGGGTTTGTTAAACGCAGAAAGCACGAGCCACTAACAGGGATTAAACTCCCCTGTGTACTCGTGCTTTCTGTTGGAAGCAGCTACCTTTAGGTAATGCATCACCTAGTTTATGTGGCTTTTTCCAAAACAAGAGGAAAGTATTGAAACCCATGCAGTTACCACACCGCCCGGGGAGACGAACCCCGGCAACCTGCGCTAGCTTGGTTATTTGCTAGCGGATTTTCTCTTGTGTTTATATAGTAACACACCTTTTAGGTAATCGCAACTCTCAAACGATAATTTATGTTTTTGGAGGGTAATTCTCCGTCTTTTGTCATGTACTTTTGTGGTGAAACCCTTATATATAAAGGGAAGTAGAGCTGTTCGAAAATAAAACTCTCCCTTTTATATAATCCGTATATTGGCTAGTTTTCATCAATGAGACGCTCATCAACCATCTGAATAATAGGGAAGTTCATGCGGTCACCTTGTTTGAACTTACCCCAACGAGCGTAAGTAGTATCACTCATGCTGTATCCTGCGTTACCGTACTGGTTATGTAAATCTCTTCTGTCAGAAGCGAACTCAAAACGCTGAGAAGGGCGGGAGTTAGCGATACGTAATTTCATGTTACGAGGAAGAAGAACTTCATTCTCCAAAGATTGAATGTCTCCTGCGCGTGTGTTTTCACGAGACTGTAAAGAGGCTCCTTGGCGGGTGATTATCTCCATCACAATGTAACCATGGTTCTGTGTTCCTTTGTTTCGGTCATACATGTGACCCATGATGAATTCAGGGTCAGCGGTGGTGGACATGTAACCACGGTCTTTGAAGCCTTCACCTGTTTTGAAATACCGTTCAATGTACTCGGTTGGGGTTACCCCAGCAGGTACACGGAAGAAACGAAAAAGTTTGCGAGGTTCATCAGGTTGAGGTGCTTTAGCAATAGCTTCATCTAACGCTTTAATGTTCCCTTGGACGCGACCATTCAAATAGTCCTTGTAGAAAGGGTTCTCTTTGATGAGCTGAGCCATGCCGCTGCGTCGAAGGTGGCTGTTGACCACTTCATAGAAGTTCATTGCATACTGATGAACAGCGTTATCTTCATCTTTGGTCAAAGACGCTTCCCATTCCTTCTTAGCGTCATATAGGGCTTTTGTTGCCGCTTGACGTTCACCATCAGGTAAACCCTTGATTGCTTCACGAGCTTTGGCAGTAAATAGGCTAAGCAATTTTTCAGGGATGGGTTTCTTATTAGGAGAAGCTTGGAATGGTTGCGTCTCAGGAAGGTGTGCACGAACTATTTCAGGGTTAGCTGCCTGCCATGCCCGAACAGCTTTTGTAGCTTCGCGCTCCATGTCATAGTCATCTCGATGTTTGTAGCGTGCTTTACGCCGAACGTTGGCTACTTGGTCAGCGTAAGTGCAACGCTGTCCGCCTTCTGCTAAAGATTTACACATACTGAACCAATTCTCCGTCTTTTGTCACTACGATTATCGGTTAATCCCAGTATTTATAAGGAAATATAGAGGTATGTATTTCAAATTAGATCGTATAATAAAGCCGTCTAACGGCGACACCTAATCCTAGCTTCGTGTAAAGAAAGCTTTGAAAGCGGGTACTTTGAACCACATGAGGGTCAGAGCGGAAAGAATTGCTAACACTAAAGCTGTGATAGTAACAGGGGCAATATATGCTGTGGCGGCTGCATTATCCTTCGCAGCCTCAGGATCGCCTGAACCGTCTAATGATTGCTCATCAGGATTATCACCATCCTGTGTGGTGTAAATATCTTCCCCGTCAGAAGAAACAGGTTCGTCTCCGCCTAAACTAGGGTCACTACCTCCGCCACTTTCCTCAGGGATAGGCTCAGCGGTCACAGGAGGCTCTGTGGGCGTTCCAGGGTCAGGTACAGGCACAGGTGTTGGGTTAGGGTCATCAGGAGCAGGAGAAGGCACAGGTTCGCTTGTAGAAGTATATGTAGCGAAGACTTGAACTGCCCAAGTAACTCCGTTACCATCAACGAACCATCCCACCCCAATATCACTAAAAGAACCCAGAATGTTTGCTCTATGCCCAGTAGAGTTCATCCAACCTTCGACCGTTGCAGTACCAGTCGGGTAACCCATCGCTACATTCTCCCCATAAGATTTCCAGCCTGCGGGTATCTGGCTACCAACATTCGGGTTATGCGTCATGGATTGATTAGCTGCCATCTGTTGAGCCCATGTTTGTGCGACAGAATTCAATGAAGCGTTCGATTTCAGAGAACCCAGTCCGTTAGTTGAACGTGCAGAGTTAGTGGAACTGAAAATAGTGTCCGTCTCAGCAGCATATGCAGGACTAACGACTCCCACACTAAAGAAAGCTACAACAGCAGTAAAAAGCATCGCGCTTACAGAAACACGGAGACGCTGGATGGACAGAGACATTACAATTCTTTCTCAAAGGGTTAGTTTCTCTGGTTATCTGCTCACTATTCCATTTTTCCATTATACTTAGCGGCATGCCTGTCGAAAAAGTAACCTCTAAGCAGCTCATCGAAGCTCTGAGACGCAAATACCCTCAACTACCTATCCTTTCAGAAGTCACTATGGAGGATGAGCAGGAAGCGCATCGTAATCGAACTGCACAAGCGCAACGAAGTGTTTACTACAAACGGGCTTATGATAAGCGAGGCCTCAGTTATGATGCTGAGCTTCCAGAAGGTTACGATGTTACCAAATCAGTTACCTTCCGCCGCATTGACGCTCTCATGTGGGATAGTCAGCAGAAGACTGCGGTAGAAGTAAAGATTTCCCGCGCTGACTTCTTCCGCGACACAGATGCTAAACGAGATGCATGGAAACGTCACACTCATCGTTTTGTTTACCTTGTTCCGAAAGGTCTCATCAAGCTTGAAGAGCTTCCATTAGGTTGTGGTCTATGGGAGTATGAGAATGGTTCCATCACAGTGACGAAGAAAGCAACCATCAACAAAGAGGTTCAGGATTTTCCTGAAAGTATGGTTCGCTATTTTGCTTGGCGTGCTTTTGATGCTGAGAACAAACTACAGGGTCGCAGAACTCGCTATTAGTAGATGAGGGTAACATAAGTGTCTTTTATGTTACCCTCATCTACTTTAAGAATAGAGCCAGCCGGTGGATGCTTCTGTCAAAGTCAGTCTGTTTGTTGTACCATTTTCTACAAAAGTGACGGTTGCTCCATCAAGCTGGTCTAAGAGCCCAGCTTCCGTTCCTGTCCATCCAAGACCACGCATACTCAAATGCATGTTGCGAATTTTTCCGTTATCTGCGACCACTATAAGTTCGATATCATCAAAGTTATCCATAGGTGAGGTAAGAACGGTTCCATCTTTCAACGTCACAAATCCAGATTCTGGCGTTATACTTGTTTCACCATTCTCGTTAATAGTGGAGAGAGAAGGTAGAGATGGAAGATTGGATCGTGAAACTCCACCTGCAACCTCTGCCCATGTTGTTGCGCTGAATGCCCCTGAATCGCCGTATGCCCAAGCACTATTTACTCTTGGGAACTCTACAGTAGGTTTCCACACCCTGTCTTTTTCGCCATCTTTGTATGTAGTGAAACCACTAGTCATGTTTGTCCATTTGATGGAGTTACCTGCTACCCCATCAAGGTCGAAGGAGATGGTTCCATTAGCGCCGAATGCGCGCATTGTTTTATTGAGACCGTCACCAACCCAGAAATCAGGCTGGTTGTATTCGGCTAACTGGATACTAAAGCCGCCAGGAGTAACGGTTGCAGCCATGCGGGTTCCAGGGTGAACAGAAACCTGTTGTGAACCAATCCATGCACGAACATTCGTAATTGGATATTCACCGGGCGTGAAACCTGATTTAGCTAACACTGGGAACATGTCTTCTGGGTTGCCGCCAGCCACCGGACCCCCACCTTGGAAGTAGAAGCCAGTAACGTTAGGGTAGTCAGTGTTTGGGTCTCCACCTCCACCCATGAGTGTTGCGGAGATAGGAGGTAGAGCGTCAGCTAATACCGGTGGGTTATTTGTATCATCATCGTCATCATTCCAGATGATGTCAGGGTCAACACAGCCATTCAATGTGTTAGCTGCAAGAAGCTGCGCTTTCTGCTGTTTGTTCGTAACAAAGAATTTCTTTTTTGTAGCTGACGTTGCAACAGCTACAAAACAGGTTTTATCAACATCGGTATAAATATCTAAACCTGAATCTTCTGGGAGAAGTTTCTGCTCTTCCAAACCAACAGTATCTTTATATTCACCCTTACCATTCTCGGATGACCAAGTGAAGGTGACCTGCTCAGCAGTGATGGCAGCGTCAAGTGATGATTTTGCTGCATTGTCCTGAGCCCATGGAATGACACTGAAAACCATCGCAGCGATGATACCTCCAATGATTCCAATGACAAGGATACCTACCATGATGGAAGCAAGGTCAATTGCGGCGCGAGTTGAGCGATTTATAGCTATCATGATGCCATAATCTTTATAAAATTTTTTCATTCTTTCCTACGAGTTAGGGGCGGATATGTGAGTGGAGGACATGTACGCCTTGGCAATCGCATTATCGGTCAGAAGTCAATAATTTACAGCGAAGAACAGCTTAGGGAGTGGGTTTTTCTCGCTGCGGAACTCCACGGATTTTGCCGCCACTCTCATAATCCTGATACATTTTATGAGCTGCCCGCATCAGATTAGTTACCTTCTGAACAGTCACTGCTTTGCGACCAACATGATATTTTTTGCAGAAAGGGCAGACATATGTTTGGTAACCTAGTTCACCTTTCTCATCAATACGGGAAACATGCTTCTCTGCTGCCCCAATGTCTTCATGTTTTACTTTACGACCACATTGATACCATTCGATGAGTTCAGCTCTGTTCAAGCCAATGTCAGGGTAATCCTTTTTCGCGCCCTTGAAAAGCAAGTCCACATCTACATTAAAGCCGGTCTCCTGCTTTATCATGGTTGGGTCAACCCCAGTAACTTTACCTTTGCTAGCAGCTTTCATGTATTTATCTAAAATATCGAACTGTCGTTGCTGCGTCCAATATGCTGGGCTGTCTTCGTAGTCAGCAGAGATAGGGTGTTTTTGACCGCAGGCGCAGGAAAGTATTTCTGCAGTTTTATTGTTACTTCCCTGATAGATGCCGTCCGAAATAGTGGGGCGGGAGGTGCAGGTGAACCATTTCTTTAGCTCCCCAAACGTTATGTTCGCATCACCGAACTTTTTGTTGAGGATGTCCTGCTTTTTCTGAAAGTTAGGGTCGAAGAACTCTTCCTTGCTCATCACTGTAATTTTTGGCGCAGGGTTATGTAACCGGCAGTATTCTCCGGCAGGTTTGCTGCATTTGGTTCCAGTTGAGCTCATACAGTAATACCTATCTGGAATAGTGTTGCATATTCTGTGGTTGGAGGACTATAATGAAAGTAAGAAGTTTTGCTGGATTTGGATAGGAAGAAGGAAACGATGGCTAACATGCTGATGGCTAAGACATCCCGTGCTAAAGCACGTCACATCATCTACTGCCACGACCAGTGCGACCCCACCATGACCCCTCGGAACGTGAAGAATGTTCGTCGTCTTGTGAAGCGTTCTGAGAACATCCAGTGGCGTAAGGATGAGGCACGTAACAACTGATTTTAAAATGAAGAAGCCCTGACCGAGCATAATGGTCAGGGCTTCTTCTGGTTGGTGAAGAGTTTTGTTAGAAAGAAAGTCCGTTGATAAGAACAGGTGTTGCAGAACTTATGTAGAACGTGTAACCGTAGTCACCTGCACCCCAAGCGTACATTTTACCATCAGCGGTGAGAGCGCGTGAAGCTGCTCCTCCTGCGGAGATATCCTTGTAGGTTAGGGTTGGGGTAATCATGTTCAGTGTTGGGCTGTGCTGGTTGATGCCGTTACCCAACTCTCCGTTTACGCCTGCACCCTGTGTCCATAGGTGACCGGTGGTGTCTAGAGCAAGAAGGTGACTGACACCAGCGGAAATCTTCTTGTAGCTGACTGACGGGGTGACTGCGGTAGGAACAAGAAGGTTGGTTCCGAAGTCTTCTTCAGTAGGACCTACTATAGTTCCCCATTCCCATAGCTTGTCGTTGCTGTCTATAGCATAAGTGGTGTAACCATTTGCGGCAATAGACTTGTACGTTTTGCTAGGAGTAACTGCAACAGCTTGCTGGCGGGTGTTTTGAGTTCCGTCACCCAGTTGACCAGATCCGTTTTCTCCCCAGCTCCATAGGTGACCATCAGTATCCAACGCAGTAACATGGCTGTAGCCTAAGGCTGCTTCCTTGTAGGTTTTACTAGGGTTAATTGCTTTAGGTGTGAGTTGACGTTCAGAATAGCCAGTCAAAGCGGATGTTTCGTTACGACCCCAACCCCACATTTTACCATCAGTGTCAATGGCGATAGAGAATTCAGCCCGTGTGTATATTTTTGAATATGTTTTTGATGGGGTGATAGCAACAGGGGACAATTGACGTACATCAGTTCCGTTACCTACAGTACCCCAGTATCCGCCACCGAAAGCCCAAAGATGCCCAGAGGTGTCTAGCGCTAGCGTTGTAGTGTTGCTTATAGAAACCTCTTTATAAGTTACGTTAGGTGTAATGGCGATTGCGTAACGGTAGGTTGTTTGCGTACCAGTTCCAAGAACTCCCTCATATCCAGTTCCCCAGCCCCAAAGATGACCTGTGGTATCAAGAACTAGAGTTGCTGAACCACTGGTCTCCATCTTATTCCATGCAAGAACAGGAGCAGGAGGGGTGTCAGTAGGAACAAGTGTGGTGATGTCTACACAGTTACTTACGGTGTCTGGAGTAACTTCCTCAGGTTTGCTGTTTTCGGAGGAGTTATAGAAGAACTTTCCACTGTCTGACTGTGATACTGCAAGATAACATTTAGCATCATTGCCGACACTAGCGTTAACTTTTTCACTTCGTGTAACAAGTCTGTTACCTACTAAAGTGTCATAATCAGCGTAAGGGAACCCGCCATTTTCTGCGCTGAAGCCTTTATGGGCGTTCTGTGCAGTGGCTACAGCATCTAGGTTAGCTTTTGCTGCATTATCTTGCGCCCATGGAATGACAGCGAAGATGGTGGCAGCTACAACTCCTGCAATTATGCCAACAACAAGAATACCTACCATGATGGAGGCAAGGTCAATTGCGGCACGAGTGGATTTGTTTATGGTTAGCATAATGCCAACTTTTGTATTCTTCTTTTTCATGGTTCCCTAAAGTTTCTATGCACATGAAAACAAACATGTACTCCTAAGGGTTATCGGATGTAGCTGTACCCCGTTTAGCCCCCATTTTAGGGGGCTCGATGCGGTTTTAGGTATGAAAAAGGCTGATTGGTACTCCAATCAGCCTTTTCGCGGAAAAACTAGTCTCCGCCGCCACCACCGCCACCGTCAGAGCCACCACCGCTATCCGAAGAGGAATAGGAGGAGCCGCCATCGTAGGAGCTTCCACTACTACTGCTGTCATGAGAGGTGAAATGTGCAGTATCAGCCCACGTACCAGTGGCACCATGAGAGCTATCAGAAGAGTTAGAACTACTGTCATCGCCAGAGCGACTAGCCCAACCATCCAGAGTAGCTGCAAGAGAAGTCGATTCATGGGCTTCACGCGCAGGCTCCCAGTAAGTGGAAATGAGGTAAAGGAAGAAAGCGTCATTCGAACCAACATTCTCATCAGCCCAACGCTTACGAAGGTAACGTTCCGCTTCCGCCTTAGTTCGCTTACTTGTCAAAGCTCGAATATCGCTAGGATTCAACTGCGCATAGAACTCTTTAGCGTTCTGGGCAGTCTCCTCAGGAGAAAGGCCCTCTGTTACCAGCCGGTTGATGTCCGAAGCATAACGGTGAGTTTTGCGCTTTTCGATAGTGATGAGAATGCCGCCAACCAGAAGGATGACTCCGAAGACAACCCATACTATAACTATAGTTCCTACATCCATGCGAATTCCTCTGTCCTAAAAATATTCAATGCTTCTACTCTATCCTACAGCGCACAGTAAAGCAAGTTATACAGGGCAGGTTAGCTATAATCCTTATGACCGCCGAAGTAATTGAAAAGCAGTAGGCTTCTGACAGCACCAACATTGATTTTCTTACTTGTGTCAGCTAAGTGTGTTTGTACGGGTTCTACTAGAAGTATTTCTTTTTCTTGCCATAATGGAGTTTCTCTAATTTTTTGAATGGTTTCCGAACTCATGGAAGTAAACACTTCCTCAACTATTTTCTCAACAGCAACGTATCGTCGGTCAAGTTCTCGCATGAGAAGCTGCTGGTTCCTTTTACTGTAACGCATGGTGATGAAAATATAGCAAAGTAGAAGTGCGCCTGATAGCAGAATAATGCCAAAAACTATCATTCCTGCAATCAAAGGTTCAAAGGTGTTCATAGGGCTTCCTGTTCTTTTGACAGTATCTGCTTCGTTAAACAGAAAAAGCTCTTCCGCGTGAGAAGAGCTTCATTTTCCGTCAGTTTCAGTCAGCGTTCACGCCGCCGCTACCGAAGCTTGAAGAGCCTACAGAAACCGTGGTGCGAGTGGTCACATCATCAGCCTGAACAGCGCCCATGCCGAACGTGCTAAGTGCGATAACAACAAGTGCGATGGTGTTCATTTTACTCTCCAATTTGGCTTCTCATCAGGACTTTTTCCTGTTTTTCTCTATATAAGAACTCTATCGTATACCACCGACAAATGCAAGAAATATGGCATAAAAATCCAATATTTTTCTACATTTTTTGCCAGAAAAAGATGTATTCGAACCCTTGTTCGACATAAAAGAAAGGGGCGGTTGGAACCTTTCGTACATGGTTCCAACCGCCCCTTTCTTGAAGAAAAAGTTACTTGTTACTTATTTTTCTCGGCTGCTTCTTTCGCCTGCTGAGCCTGCCACTCAGCTTCGTACTGTGCTTCTTGCCGGTCATTCTGCTCTTTCTCTTCTTTGTCCCGAGCATAACGGGTGGCATAGTCCTCCGCTGAAACTTTCAGAAGAAGGATGCTTTCATTCGAATCGAAAGACCAGTTGTGCTCTTCCCCGAAAACATCAATCGCAGCAAAATAACCACGGTCCTGCTCATGGTATTCGCTTTTCACCAGCTTGAAAGTGCTGAGGAGTGGGAGACCAGACCAGCAAGAGTCTTCATAGTTCCGCTCGTAGTAGAGGCCACTCCAACCTGTCAGGTCTTCCCCGACCAGCTCTCCAGCTTTCGCCCAACGAACCTCATCATGGGTTTTGGAGAGGTTCCAGAACATCATGGCATCATCAATGTGTCGGCGCGCAGACCATTCCATGGAAGTAATAGCCTCCAAAACACTAATCGGAATTACATGCTCGGTGTTCCATGAGGTTACAACGATGTTGCCGCCGTCAATGTGTGCTTTGTCCAAAAGCTCCTACTTTCCTAAAAATTGTTGAGACCGTACTGTTTCCATGCATCTGATTGTGTGAACTGCTCCCAAGTTTCCTCAGGGGGCAAGAACACGTTTTCATGCATCATGTTATATGTGAAGCGTGCTAAATCTGTGAGCATGTCACTTGCCCCAATAGGGTCAAGTCCTTTATCCCATTCAGCGTAGTTCATTACTGTAAGTAGATGGTTACTGCGCTTTTCTTGAAACTGTTTCCAGATTTCAAAGTTTGCGGCATCTGACATCAGCTCGCCTCATCAGTGTTGAAGTTACCTAGACCTTGGAAGAAAAGGTCTAGCTCCGCCTGACGTTTAGCTTCCGCTGCCGCATCAGCAGCTTCGTACTCTGCGATACGAGCATCTTCTTCTGCCGTGAGCAGCTCATACTCTTTGTAATCGTTCATCTTTTTTGCGTAGTTCTCATCATTGAGTTCAACAAGAAGAATGGGCTGCTTCTCATGCAAATCATCAACACTGTCAGCACGACCTTTATGGTCAACAGTTAGAACACGTCCGTCTTCACCGTTGATGAGGTGGCTGAAATTCCAGACTTTATCCCAGTGAGTGTCTCCATAAGTACCAAGCACACGATGGAGGTCAAAACGTTCAAGGTCTTTGCCTACAAGATCACCAGCAGGTGCCCACTGGTAGGACACAGCATCTTTGGTGGCTTTGTAGAAGTAAAGCGCATCCTCAAGAGCCCAAGTAGCTCTATCACCAAGCTGGATTATTGCTTCCAGTACCGCAACAGGGAAAACAACGTCATCATAACGTTCCATAATGGAAGGAACAACAATGTTCCCGTCAACTTTATGGGTTCCGTTCATTACACTCCTTGATGATTAGCTTCAATTGTAACACAGTATGAAGTTAGATTACAAGAGAGCGTCAATAACTTCTTCTGCCGTGTACACACTCTCTGTTTCTCCCCAGTTCAAACCAACCATAATGTTGTCTTGCCGAACGTCAGGAAGCATCTGAAAACCCCACACGCGGTACGGTGCGCCAACCACAACACAGTCAGGGTCATTGTTCCATAGCTCAGCGCGAACAAGGTCAGACCAGAACAGAGCAACCTCTTGACCATCATTGATGACGCTAACGATGCCGGTGATTTTTGACTGGATGGCAAAAACTTGTGCCGTGCCATCAAACTCACCAGCCGAAGCTTCTTCAAGGAATTCTGAAAGGGTGTTAGTGTTGCTCATAAGGATGTCCTCCATGTTTTATATGCCCTGTTAGCTTATGCCCTAAACGCCAAAAACGCAAGATATATTCTCATTTGGTGTTTTTGGTGGTTATTGAACTATAAAGGTCAGAAATATAGCTGTTAGGAGGAAAATGCACCTCAATAGTCACATTTTTGACTTTTATGCATACCAAACTTTATGCGACACGCCGAAGTTTCAGGTTTGACTTGAACTTGAAGGTTGATGTGTGTAAGCTAATAACATCAGAACAACTTGTTCAAACATAGGAGACAGAATGACCAAGCAGATTACAGTTACCCTCATCCTTGTTATCGTTGCCGTGCTGATGAGCATGTCGTTCATTCAGAACGGCAACCTGTTCGCAGGGTTCATTGGGGCTGTCGCAGTCTGGTTGCTTGCAGCAGTTGCTTTCCGCCAGTTCAATGTTCTTGAGCGTCGTAAGGCTCGCCTGAACCGCCAGTAAAAGAAATAACTTCGTTGGAGCCTCAGAGACTAATAACTCTGAGGCTCCAACTGTTTAAAGGCTAAACGCATTCATACGAGTTTGATATCATAATCCAAGTTACTCATTACGCCTATGAAAGTCCCCTAGAAGGAAACCTCCTGCTTCCTGATGGCTTTTAGGCTTGACTTTCCTTATTCTCCGTGTAGACTGATGCTATACAAGCAATTCGCTTACTTTTGGAGAGAAGAAAATGACTGCAACTAAGTCTGACAAGATCATGCATTTCCCTGCACCTGGTCCCGACTATTGGAGTTTCCGCTGCCTCATCTGTGACGGTAACGTTGCAGACCACGGAAGCTGGTTCCAGATCCTTCGTTTTAAGATGGGAAAGAAGTAATCATGTTCAAACTTTTTAGGAAGCCAGTACCTGTTGACGCAGGTTACGCTGAGGATGCTTACAGCACGGCACGCGATTACCATGGTTTCTCTACCCACCTGCGCCACGGAAACAGTCGTGAGGCTCTCTGTGGCATCAACATTCTTGATGGTGGTTCAGTGATTACTTCGGAGGAGCTTGTTTCCCATCTGCCGCGTCAGCATGCTTCGTTCTACTACTGCACATCGTGCGCTTCACAGCTCACAGGTCTTACTGCGGAAGAAATTCGTTTCGGACGCTAGAACAAAACATAAAGAGGAGTAGCCCAACCAAAACAACTGGTTGGGCTACTCCTCTTTATACGTCAATGACTAACTGAAATCTCGTACAATCAAATCCTTGTTTTCGTTACCTGCATTCACAAAAACAAACCCAGTGAAACCATCCGCTTTCAGGTCATCCAACTGCTTCTTAGTGTTCTTCGCTTTCCCCACAAGGCGAACCTGAATACCATCAGCGATAAAAATTTTTGAGATTTTTAGAAGCTGCACATTCGGAACATCCTTCCCATACACGATGGCGATGTTTCGGATAGGAGTAGTGTTCAACTCCACAAGGTCAACAATGCGTTCGAAACCAAGGGAGAAACCTACTGCTGGAATATCCGTTTTCAGAAAACGACCAATCATGCGGTCATATCTTCCTCCGCCACCGACAGAGGTTGTTCCATCAGGAAGAGTTACCTCAAAAATAGTTCCCGTGTAGTAACCCATTCCACGTATCAACGTGGGGTCAAAAATAGCGATGTCTTTACCCGCCAACTCATTCACTGATTTTATGATGCTGCTGAGCTCATCCTCCTCGGTTAGAGCATATGAACGAACAAGCGCCTGAACCATAGTTTCATCTTCAAGTAAAACGGACAGCTCCTCCACAATTTTCTCAGGACTGATTTTGTCTGACTTGTCAAGGATGATGAGAGACTGAGCTTGCTTATCCTCAGGAACGTTCGCAGTATTCAAGAAAGAATTCAGCAAATTCCTGTCATTCATACGAATACGGTAACCTGTAACACCTAAAGCATCCAGAATGGCGGCTGTTACAGTCACAAGCTCAATTTCAGCTAATGAACCAGCTTCACCAATAACATCAATGTCACACTGGATGAACTGACGGAAACGACCTTTCTGCGGTCGCTCAGCACGCCACACAGGAGCTATCTGAATGGAGCGGAACACATTGGGTAGTAAAGCTTTGTTATCTGCGTAGAAACGCGCTAAAGGAACTGTCAGGTCAAACCTCAGCCCAAGATCAACAAGTTCCTTACCAGAGGTTGCTTTCTGTAGCTCCTCCGGCTTCAGCCTGCGTTTGATGACATCGAACGTCATCTTCATGTTATCTCCACCATCACTGCCACGAAGAACATCAATGTCTTCCAGCGCAGGGGTTTCAATCTCCTGAAAACCATAGGAACGGTAGGTGTCACGAATGACCGAAAGGGCTTCCTCTCTGAGGGCTTTTTCTTTCGGAAGGAAATCACGCATACCTGTAACCATACCTCCCATATTAGTTCAGTCTGCTCGTGAAGTCAATATGAAGACATGTTCATCATATTCAAAACTTTTTTGAAAAAAGTTGCGTTTCAAGTTGACAAGACGAAAACGGATAACATAAACTCTTACATAGAGGGGCTAAGAGAAACCCTGATGACTACGAAAGAGAGAAATACCATGGCTACGAAGACCACCGATGAGGCCGAGCTGGACCTTGATGCACTCAACCCTGAGGATGATGACCTTGAAGGTCTCGCAGACCTTGATGACTGGGGAACCGACGACGAGCCTGATGAGTTCGATGACGACCCTGATGCAGACATCCGCGAACTTCTCGGCGGTTTCGCTGGCAAAGATGATTACTACTACGGGGACAGCGACCTCGACTACTAAACCTTCACATAAGTGTGACCCTGACTTTGGTATTGGTCAGGGTCACACTTGTTTTAACTCTCAAACTCAAAACAAAAATGTTCGGTTTTTATAACATGAAGCTGTTGTTATAAAAACCGAACATTTGAAGATTAGACTAGTCCAGCTTCCGCTCGACGCAGATGCTCCTGACGAACCTTCAAGCCTTCTGCCCGCCGCTCTTCCGTCAGACGGAAAGAGTCATCCAGACCAGACCACCATTCAATCTCCTCCACAGCCGCAGCAATGGTCTTCTCATCTGCCGTCCACCCGCGAGCTTTTGCCGCCGCAACATCTTCTGCATAAAGTTCGAGGTTAGCGATCATGTCAAGCTGGTCTTCTGGATGTCCACTGAAGTTTCCGTCTTTATAATCCTGACGCGCTCTCTTAGCTCGTGTGCGACTTTCCTGTAGAAGGGTCTCCCCTTCTCTATTCTTCCTGCCGAATGAAAAACTCATTGTTTCATAACCTATCTTTTGCTTTGATATTGTGGTTTCAAAAAATGTGGTCTGCATGAGGGTATCCAAGCAGACCACAGGCTTTTAGCGGTAATACTTCCAGAGAGTTTCGAACTTCCCTTCCGCTTCAAGCTGTGCAATAACAGCTTCCCGCGAAGCAATGCAGAGACTGCATGCACTGCCATCATGCAGGCGACCTGCGCGGTGAGCGTCTTCAACCGCGTGGCTGACAATGTTCATGATGTACTCCTTAGGTAGTTTACTCTCTTCACGTAAAGACTATCAGACGCAACTGACAAAAGCGAGGCTTGTTCTCCTTGATTTTTGGTGCTTTTTCTGCTAGAATGGAACTAATATTTTTCAAAGGATGAGAGACCATGAATAAGCTTAAGCTGTACACAACCTACGATGTCACCCAGAAGGCTTTGAATAAAGTCAAAGCTGACGGTCACACCACAACCATGCTGGATGCGGCACGGGAATACGCGCCTGAGCTCGGTCTCATTGTTGGGGTGAACATCCTTGCAGATAACCGTAAGGACATCAACACTTCCCCGCTGCGGAACCTTATTGGAAAGCTCAATAACTTCGCTTTCCGACCTGTTTACCGCAAAGTGGGGAAGAAGTTCACCATCGCAGGTTTCGCTTCCAGCGGTTCTGCTGAGAACCCTCTGGCTCTTGAAGACCTCACCTACGAGCAGCTTTGCTACCTGAACACGGTAACCCCGCAGCATGTCACCACAATTCTGGATGCATATGATGCGAAGGTCGCAGAGAACTCAGTGCTGAAGGAGCAGATTGCTCTCATGGAGCGCGAGAAAGCAGCTTTGCAGGAGTTCTACGCAGTCTCCCGCTAAATCCTTAAATGAAGAGGAGCCGCAACTTTGATTAGTTGCGGCTCCTCTTCATTTAAAAGGGAAATTACTCTTCGTCGTTTGCCTCAGCAATAGAGTTCTTGCGCTCCGCCCAACGAGCATCGCTTTCTTTCTTCCATTCAAGGTAACGTGCCACACGAGCTTCAATCTCCTCTTTATGGTCTTCGTTCCACTTCTCCTGCCAAGCGTTAGCAGCTTCACGACCCTCACGATACCATGTGACGGTGAAACCACCACCAAGCTGGTCTTCTTCACCCACAACGTCTTCAAGACTGTCTGCGAGAAGGGAGAACATGTCGTAAGCTTCATCATTATTCAGGTCACCGTTGTAGTCATCACCCGGAGTGTGACCTTCATGACCGGCAACACGAGTAACGCGCATAGGGTAGTAATCAGCGGCATCTTCACGAGGAACCCTTTCCTCCCGAGTGCCTAAATCCATCCACATTCTGTCGCCTGAGGATAGTTCCTGCCCTGCATATTTTGCTTCGTTCTCTGCGCGGCGTTTCGCGTGGTCTTCATTGATGCGCATGACACGAAGCTCTTCAATCTCCCTGTCATAAGGACCCATCTTCAACTGTCCCCAGTTACTGCGGAAACGGAAGTAGAAACGGAGACCATCAAGGTGTCCGAAAGCCTGCACAGGGCAACCGCCTGAGAAAGGCACAGTGAACTTCAAACCACGGTCAGCGTATTTGGCTTCAAGGCGGTCAATCATGGCGAGAGTAGCAATCTTCTCCGCAGCAAAACGAGCTTTCGTTTCATCATCCAGCAGACCCGCACTGTCGAAAGCGTCTTCGGTCTTCTTATCCATAGAATTAGTCATCAGAACAATTGTAACAGATGAGAACAATTCAAGCAAGGAAAAAGTTATGCCCCGCAGAATTGATATCTGCGGGGCATAACTTGAAGTCAGGAAGACTTACTGCTCGTAGTCTTCATCCTCTTCCTCATCAGCGAACATGGTGTCCCAGCATTCACTGTGCGTGCCAGACTTCACCAGTTCACGGAAATCGTCAGAGCGGGAGCTGAGAGCAACCTGAATGTAATCACCATGCTTGTACGCAGCATACTCATCGACAGTGAGTTCAACCTCAGAAGTCTTACGGCACACCATGCAAGCAGGAGTAGTGATGGTCACAGTTGCATCATCAACAAGGGTAGACATTTGATTCTCTCTCATCAGTTAGTCGTAGAAGGTTTCTCTTAGTTCCAGTATAAAAGTAAAGGAAGCATCATGTCAAGTTCAAACCTAAAGTTATTTTACTAACTCAATACCGTCACTCCAACCATCCGCTGTCACACCATAATGGAGAGGTAGGTCAGGGTAGTGGGTATCCTTGAATTCAAGAATACGGTTGATTGTTTCAGGATCGGAGATGCCTGCCCAGAAAGCGTCACCTAAACCATGCTGAAACCCTTTTTCAATACGACCAGAAACGGCGAGCTTATTTTCAGGGAGTTCCGTACTGAAAACTCTGGTGACTTCTGCGGCAAAAGAAATTAGCACAGCCAGATCATCCATGCGCTTATCCACATCCTCCTGATGCTTCAAATCAATGAGGAAAAGACAGATGCCTTTATCTGAGATGAGTTCAGAGGCTTTCTGGAAACACTGAGCAGGAGTTAAGCTACCCGCTTTATGTTCAGACCCTGTTCTCATACTTTAAGTATAGAACAGAAGAAAAACTTTATCAAGGATGTGGTCTATATGCCGAATAATTGCGGAGAATGATTGCAAGTTGAAGCCGTATCAGGTATGGTAGAAATAAGTTTTTCTATGAGGAGTTACCTATGTACATCATTATCCCTTTGGTTGCGGTTCTGACAGTGTTGTTGAACCGCAAAAAGATTGAAGAGCATCTTCATAACCGTAAGGAATGGCAGGCTCATCTTGACCGCTGGGAGGCGCAGCAGGAAGAGTTTCGCGCTAACCGTTCCAACCTCTGAGCCTAGATAACACCCGCTGTTTGTTCATTTTTGAACCCTGACCAGTCTCATATTTATTGAAATCGCGGTCATCAAACAAACCCACACATTTTATAAGTTTGGGTAGCTCAATCAATTCATGGTGCAGTAGCACTTTCACAAATGAGATGTCCTTCTCCCGTGAAGCTGCCAGTTTTGAAGCACAAGCGTCATAGATGTCTAAACAAAGTATTTCCATGCCTAAATCGTTGGGCAAAAGAACCATTCTGTTCCGCCAGCCGACTGGAATGATGGAGGTGTTGATGTCAACAGGGTCAACCATGAACTGGTGTTTGTTATAGAACGGGGAACCCCAGCCAAAGTTATCTACCAGCCAGCCTTCAATGGTGTTCTGAGGTGTGATAATGTCAACATCTTCTGTAACAGGTAGATCATCCTGAGGTATAAGCTCAAAAGGTACAGAACCGTACACGGAACAGCTTCCAGTGATTAGAAGTCGATGTATCCCGTTGTCAGCTTCTTGTAGAGCGGAAGCTATCAGAATTAGAGGATTAGTCTCAAACCACATCAGGGTACACCTCTTTGAGAACTTTTTGGCGCTCATCCTCTGTGATAATGGATGAGAACGGTGAGTTCTGTCGCATATCCGTTGAGTAGTCACTGGAACCAAGAATGACTTCTTTTAGCCTATCATCAGTCCCATGCAGGAGATGTTCCCAATCTGAGATGTAGCTTTGGAGTAGGTTGTTATCCGAAGGTAGTCTTCGCTTTAGTCGAAGTAAGGAATCGGAGAGCGACTGCTGATATTTTTTACGGTCAAGTATGAATTTCTGTACACCAATACGGTTCAACTCAAATTTGAACAACTCATCTTTGCGAATGAAAGTAGGCAGGATGAAATCATCTGTGTCACATTTCTTTTCTTGGATAGAAGACATGATATAGCTCGCTTTTGTTCTGAGCTTTCAGTATACAAGATAAATGAAGAGGAGTTCTGAAAGCCTATATAATTGAGTAAGCGGAAATGAAGTCTTCGCTATTTATCAAAGGATTGAAATTGTCGAAGCTATATTTTCGTTTTTCAAGCATGAACGCCGGAAAAAGCACTGCGCTAGTGCAGATTGCTTATAACTACGAAGAGCGCGACCAGAGCGTTGTTGTCGCCAAACCTTCTGTGGATACCAAGGATGATGCCGTCCTTTCCCGGCTCGGTGCACGAAGAGCGGTAGATATTCATGTCACGCCTGATTTCGAATTATTCAAAGAGTTTCAAAACCTCCTTTCTGAACGTAGACAAGAGGGAAAGAACATTGACTGTCTATTGGTGGATGAAGCACAGTTCCTCTCAACTCAGCAAGTGAATGAACTATTTAACATTGCCGTCATCTTAGACATCCCCGTTATTGCTTACGGTATCCGTAATGATTTTCAGACACAAGCTTTTGAAGGTTCTGCTCGGCTGCTTGCGATTGCACATTCTCTTGAAGAGTTGAAAACTATTTGCCGATGTGGTCGCAAAGCAATCTTCAACGGTCGTAAAGTTGATGGTAAGTTTATTCGTGAAGGTTCACAGGTTGCCATTGATGACGGGACTAGTGTGGAATACGAGTCCCTTTGTGGAAAATGCTACATCCGCGATGTCGGACCAGTAAAATAGAGTTAAAATGAGGAGGGCTGCAACTTTGATTAGTTGCAGCCCTCCTCATTTTGTAGATTATACGTCCCAGCGTCCGCTACCTACTCCGCTTTCCCAAGCTTCATCAGTTACCTCTGCTAACTCGTCACGGCTCTCATCATAGACGTGACCGAAAATACCGAGGCGTGTGATGATGTGGTTAGCGGCTTCGGTATTATCGAACTCTTTAGGTTTATCCCAATCGCCCATCTCGCGGCTAGCACCATCATGGTAACCTGCACGGTTGATGTGGTACATGGAATCAGAAAGTAATGACACCTGTGTTTCACTCAAATTCAGGTTCCGTTTTGCGAACAGTTCAGAAACTTTTTGTGCGCGACGACCAGATTCGGGAGATTCGTTCAAACGCCCACCGTTACCAGCAAGGATGAGTTTCTCTGTGAAGGACCCGCCCTGTTCAGCAACTACAACTGGCGGAACATAATCTGCGGGCTTCTGTATTGGAGTGACAGTCAGGCTTTCTTTTGATGCCGCTTCGTAGTCCTGACGAAGTTGATAGTATGCGTCAAACTTCTGGTCTTTCAGTGCCGTGTCAATAGCCGCGCGCATTTCGCCTTTGCTGCAAAAACGACCTGTGCCGTCATGGTATGGGTTTGGCATGTCTCTCCTGTGTTTGTTAGATACTGTTGATACCTAACGAATGTCAAGAACGGATAGTAGCTTTGTAAGCTCTAAGTTCACCACGGAGTGTCTCATAAGCCCAGAAACGTTGAACATTATCTTCTGTCATTCTTATCCCAGAAAGACTGTCAAGAAGGTTATCTGTGTCTTCATTCAATTCAAGAAGTTCCAGCTCCTTATCAACCGCAATTTCCAGACGACGCAGTTTACTTACTTTGAAGCCAAGACGACCATCCAAAGACAGACGGGTTTCATTCAGACGCGCAAGAGATTGTTCACGCAACATAACCAGTTCTTTAGCGCTAACTCTTCGTTCCAATAATCCTTCAAGCTCATACTGTTCGATACCAAGTTGCTCACCTTTAGCTCCATCCACCTTCTTCTGCTGCTCAGCAATAAGGGTGTTCAACTCTTTACGCCCTGTGCGTGTTGCATCTATGGCAACCTCTAAACGTATTTCTTCTTCACTAAGCTCATCTCGAACCGTTGCTGTTTTTCTTCCAAAAGGACGCGGAATTGCACTATGGGTAGCTTTATTCACTGCCAAGCGCTCTTGAAGCACTAAATAAGGCACTGTGTTGTACACCTCACGGTGGTAAGGGCAGGTTTCAGGTTTGTTAGCTCGGCAGGTAGACATAAAAGGTTCCTAACCATAGAAGAAGGACTAGGAACCTGACAACCTTCTATCAAGTCCCTAGCCCTTACGTGGGGTAGATGGGTTACGAGTCCCAGCCACCGTTAGCAGTTCCGCTCTCCCAAGCCTTGTCGAAAGCCTCGTAAAGGATATCAAAGAGGGTAGGGCTTATGGTCGCAGTCTCAAAACTGAGGTTACGGAGCAGTTCATTCGTAGCCTCAAAACCATCAAACTCAACGCCACGACCGTCACCCATCTCAATGTTCACACCGTTAGTGTAACCATCAGCATGTGTTTCGCTCAACGCTTCATCAATTGCCACCTGATCGGCAGGCACAGTCTTGATACCGCTCTCGTTGAGCTGCTGGATAAGGCTATCAGCGTATCGGGAATACATCATGGTCTTTCTTCCGTTCAAAATGGGACATTTGTGACCCTTCCATACAAAAGGGACCTTTAACGCCCAGCATAACGTGCTACCACTGGTAAAGTCAAGCTTTACTGAGTAGAACAGTGAACTCGCCGGTGTTCGTGTAACGACCCGCAGCAACAGTTTCCTGATGCTCAAAAACTTTCGGACTTTGCACATCAACGGTCACGGAGAGTGTCTCCTCGGCAAGATAAGTAGCATTCACATCAAATAAGGCAAGGTCTTCGTTGTTGCTGAAAACTAAACCTAGGTTTACGCGGTCAGAAACATGTAACCCAGCGCTCTTCCTTGCATCCTGAACGGCTCGAACAAGATCACGCATGAAACCTTCAACATGGAGTGCAGGTGTGAGTTCTGTGTCTAGCATAAGGAAGTCATCAGTACGAAGAAAAGCTAAACCGTCTGTGGTGTGCTCGAACCCGAACTCATACTCGTCCTCTTCAAGGGTAACGCCCGCAACCGTTAACCCGTTTCCATCCTGAACCCAATCACCTGAACGGGCTGCTTGGAATACTGGCTGGGCTTGCTTGCCAAGACGTTTGCCGACCGCACGGGAATTCAAAGACAGTTTGCGTACAACGCCGAACTCCTCGCCGCTGCCATCAGTCTTCTCAACCAGAACAACTTCTTTCACATTCAGCTCATCCTGCAATAAATTACGGAACTTACTGAACCTTGTAGTGTCGCTTGTCACTAAAGTCATGGACTGGAGTGGCTGACGAACACGATGCCCTGTTTTCTTCCTCAAAGACAAGGCAACAGAACATACTTCACGCACTGCATCCATATCATCCACTGTCGCCTCATCCTGCGGGTATTCGTCAGCGGTAGGGTAGTTTGTCAGGTGAACACTCCTGCCGCCTGTAAGCCCCTTCCAGACCGCTTCGGTGAGCATTGGGAGGAGTGGAGCAGCTAGACGTGTCACAGTTTCAAGTACAGTATACAGGGTGTCAAAAGCATCAACATCTGTACCATCCCAGAAACGAGCTCGTGAACGACGCACATACCAGTTGTTCAGCATGTCCATGAATGAGGTGAGCTGACGGGAAGCCGCAGGGCTGTCAAAAACTTCTAAAGAAGTTGTCATATCAACGGTGAGCGCCCGAAGTTTAGCGAGAAGGTACTGGTCAAGTTCATGAGCTGAGTTTGTTCGCCACTGTGGGGTATGCCCGTCAGCGTACAACCGGTAGAAGCTGTATGTGTTCCAAAGAGGAAGCATGACATCCCGCATACCATCAGTGACAGCTTTATCCGTAACGGACAATGTTCCTCCACGAAGAACAGAAGAACTCATCAGGAACCAACGCATAGCATCAGAGCCATCCCTGTTGAAAACATCATTCACATCAGGATAGTTTTTAGTCTTCTTCGACATCTTCAAACCGTCATTACCAAGAACAACACCATGAGATACGGCATTCTTGTACGCTGGACGGTCGAAAAGGGCAGTGGACAGGACATGCATGACGTAAAACCAGCCACGAGATTGTCCCACATACTCCACCACAAAGTCAGAGGGGTGGTTTTCTTCGAAGTTTTTGACATTCTCGAACGGGTAATGCATTTGGGCGAAAGGCATCGCACCAGAATCGAACCAAACATCAAGTACATCCTCAACTCGACGCATCATACTGTTACCTGTTGGGTCATCAGGGTTAGGGCGCACAAGACTGTCTACGAAAGGTCGATGCAAGTCAGTAACCTGAACACCGAAGTCCTTTTCTATCTCCTGTAACGAACCGTACACATCCACACGAGGATAAGCCGGGTTATCAGACTTCCAGACAGGAACCGGGGAACCCCAATACCTATTCCTTGAAACGGACCAATCACGAGCGTTAGCAACCCAGTTGCCGAAAACACCATGCTTCACATTCTCAGGTGTCCAGTTCACTTCCTCATTCAGTTCAACCATACGGTCACGAACCTGTGTGACTTTCACAAACCAGCTTGACACCGCTTTGTACACAAGAGGGGTGCCACATCGCCAGCAATGCGGGTAGTCATGGTTATGCATTTTGGTAGAAAAAAGACGATTTTTTGCGTCAACAGCCTTCAAAACGGGTTTTACTGCGTCAAAAACATTTAAATTAGCGAAATCTTTCACATCAGGAAGGAAAACAGCTCCTTCGTCAACAGAAAGGAACGCCGGAACTCCGTTAGCTTCACATGTTTTCTGGTCTTCCTCACCATGAGCTGGGGCAAGGTGAACTAAACCTGTACCGTTACCGTCAGTAACATATTCTGCGGTCAACACCTGCCAAGCATTCTCAGTACCCCATTTGTCAACATCAGTGTAGTAATCCCATAGAGGCTCATATTTCACGCCGGTAAGCTGCGCACCAGTGAACGTGGAAGTCACATGCTGGGTCGCCTCCTCAAAAGTTTCATAACCAAGGGCGTCATAGTATCCGTCAAGACTTGATTGCGCCAGAAGGAATTTCTCAGTTGTTGCAGAATGTGCAACAACTGAATAAACCATTTCAGGGTTCACCGCTAACGCCAAGTTCATCGGCAAAGTCCACGGGGTTGTTGTCCAAGCAAGAGCCGAAACACCAACAAGGCCAAGGGCTTCAGCTTTCTCTCCCATGAAAGGGAAGGATACTGTCGCTGTCATGTCCTGACGAACTTTATACACATCATCATCCATGTTCAGCTCATGAGTGGATAGAGGGGTCTGGTCTTTCCAGCAATAAGGAAGAACCCTGTAACCTTCATACGCTAAACCTTGGTCATGAAGTTTCTTGAACGCCCAAAGAACAGACTCCATGTAGTTTAAGTCTAAAGTTTTGTAACCGCCATCAAAGTCAACCCAACGTCCCTGACGTGTCACATACTCACGCCACTCATCAACATAACGGAGGACAGAGTCCTTAGCTTCCTGATTGAAGACATCCACGCCCATGCGTTCAACATCAGCTTTCTCAGTCAAACCAAGTTGCTTCATTGCTTCCAACTCAGCAGGCAACCCATGAGTATCCCAACCAAACTGACGAGGCACATGTTTACCTAACATTGTTTGGAAACGAGGGAACAGGTCTTTTGCATACCCTGTCAGAAGGTGACCATAATGTGGAAGACCGTTAGCGAAAGGAGGACCATCATAGAAAGTCCATGTTTCACTTCCAACACGGTTATCAAGGGATGCTTGGAAAGTGCCATCGTTTTCCCAATGGGAAAGCACAAGCTCTTCAAGGGCGGGGAAGTTCTGTCTAGGGTTCGGCTGGGATTGACCGAAGGTGTCAAGGTTGTTCATAATTTCATTCTTTTCATAGTTGAGTTTGATGTGTGTCAGCATGCAGGCATGACGGAAGGTAAACAGGAAAGCCTTCGGACTGTCCTGTGAACCGCTCAAACTATATGAGGAATGAACGAGGGCAACCCGAAGGCTTGATAATGACTATGGCAGTGTCAAACAACTTGACCATCACAGCAACCTTCCTTCTTTGTCCTCAGGGATGAAATGTTATATAAACACCATCGGTCAAAAGTGTATCATATAATGAATAAAATATGAAGTTCCCTAAAGCCGATATTTAGAGTATATTTCACACCCATAAAAAGGATCAGTATGAGTAACAATTACCAGCAGCCTCAACCTGCGCCACAAACCCCTGCTAGTCGGGAACGTCGCGTAAAAATTATCTGGATAACTTACGGAATTGTTGCTGTTGTACTCCTGTCTGGTGGACTTTTTGCCAGACTCTCCTTACAAGTCGAACAGAGTGAACGCAGGCAGGAAGTGAACTCCCGTGTCTACTACCACGCTGATGGTGGTTACGCAAAAACTGCTACAGAAACAGACCCTCACCTGCAAAGGCGTCTTGATGATGCCAAAAACATAGTTGATGCAATTGATGAGAACTTTGAAATCGAAGGATACTTCAACCGAACCAACTTGCATGACACTTATTGGAATTCATATGGTCTACCAAAAGCCACTGAGGTTACAAAAATTGACAGCAACCGTGAAATTTATCTCAGTGAGAAAACCCCCATCACATTATTCGAACCTTTCTTCGAGCAGCTTCTGGAAGACCAAGGTTACGAGCTGGAGCAGACTGACGAATTAGATGAAGTGGGTCACATCCGTTACCTCGCAACACGTAACACTCCTCTGGAAGGTTCAAAAGCCAGTACCCAAGAAGAAGCCATCACAATCAACATCAGGGTTCCTGACTATGAGAAGAACGACTACTACACCATCACTTTCTACGATGAAATTGAAGGCACCTACCCACTTTCTGGTATCCCTGAATGGAGCGGGATGGTTGACCTTGACAAATATAAGGCTACATATCCTTGGGTGTACAACAGCGCTGATGAGATGCTGATTTGTGAGCAGGATGAGAACAGCGTTTCAGGTTACTGGGACAAACGGTTCGAATGCCTTCAAAAAGAAGCCCACTAGGAGAGCATCATGCCTGTCGATTATGAGAAGAGTAAGAAAACAGTCAATTGGTTCCTCATCGCTCTTGTAATCATTGCGGTTTTCATCTGGATGATACCTATTGTGGGCCCAATGCTGTTTGGTTAGACGGCACTCTAATGGCAGACATGGAGGAAGGGGTATAGCCCTACTCACCCATTTTTAACCTTTTAGTGCTGGTATTCCGATAATGAACATGTTGAATAATCACCACGAAATAAGGCTATGAAAAAAATATCCATCGCGCTCAAATCCACACAAGCTGCAATTGACCTTGCCTCCATCATGGTTGGTATCCTCGTAATTGGTATCATCGGTGGCGTTATTGCCGCTACTGTATTCGCCGTTATTCCATGGGCTCAGAACAATGCAGCGAAAGCAACTCTTGATAGTGTGTACACTGCTCAGTCCGCATATTATGGTTTTACTGACGGAACAGCATTCGCTACTAAAGCACAGTTAGCTGACCCCGGCTCTGTTGTACCTGATGGGAAAGCTTTGCTCAAAGCAGGCAACGAGGTGCAGATCGCAACCAGTTCTGATGCCAGTTGCTATGTCGCCATTGTTATCTCCCAAACCGGTGACAGGTTCTACGCAACAAACACTACAACCAAACCTGAACTGTATGTCGGTCAAAGCATCGACTGTAATGCAGTAATCCCAGGTTCTGTTGACCCCGCTGTTTTCGCCGCCGACTATCACGCTGGCGCTGTTGATGATGACGGAGCGAACTACTACATTGATGGTTTCTACCGTAACGCTTCATGGACTTCCGGACATGCGGCATCCGCAGCCGAAATGATTACCGCAGCAGGCTCCCAAACATTACCTACTGTTGCTGACGCTCCTGCGGGTTACACCACCTACAAAGTTCCTGTGAGCGGAGAACTTTACAACAACAGTGACAGCGCAAGCCGGTTGAGCGTAGCTAATAATGGCTCCCTGTACATTGCAGTAACCATCAAAGATGACATGAGCCAGCTATGGAGTTTCGATTATGTTCTCTCCGTTACAGCAACCGCACCGTACACTGACGGAGGTAACACATTTGATGGCAGTGTCTACTGGGTATTCGAAGGTGTTGACGGTCATAAAGTGACTTTGGATACAGCAGCCGCTAGCCCAAACCTCTAAACATCCGCATATAGTGAGAGCCGCAACTAATCAAAGTTGCGGCTCTCACTATATGCGGACTAATCCTGTTCTTGTACAGCTCGAATGAATCCTTGGAGTTCATGCAGAACTGCTGCATAAGCATTGGATTTAGGGCTGTAGTCAGCAAAACCATTTCGTTTCTCTTCCTCAACAAGAAGGTGGCGTTCCTTTTTTAGCACAGTCAGCAAACGGACTTTCTTCTCTGTCGCGCTGCCTGCACGAGCATCCACAGCATTGCGGGTAACATCCAAACGTTGTTGAGATTCCATACGTAAGCTTCGGAGTGCTGAAACAGTTTTCAGTTTCTCCTCCAACTCCTCAACAGCCTCCTGAGCTTCATCAAAAACATCATCCTTTTCATCACCATTCATGTACACCTCATCAAGGACAGAGGAATAACGAGCGTGTTCAGAATCAAGTTCAGCGTAACCTTGCTCTGTTGCATCATGTTGTGCAGTCAGTATGATGCTCATGTACTCAAAACGATTACGAGCTTGGTCAGTGTTTGAAACTTCAGCGCGAAGTTTTTCTTTATCCAACTGGGCTTTCAGTTCAGTAGCTGAATAGTTACCATACACACGCTGATGGTATGAGCAGATTGACGGGTCTTTAGCCCTGCAAATGGAAGTAGTCATGAATAATGCCTATCAGTCAATATAAAGCGTTCCCGCTTACAGGTTATGGTTCATTACATCAAACCTGTAGATGAAATTCTAAGAAACCGATACAGGGAGTATGAATAAAACAGTTACCATCATCAGCATCACCGGAGCAGCAGCCCTTCTCGGCACCGTTGTAACAGGTGTCATCCTTGCCGCCGCCATGCTGGAAGTCCTCCGTAAATCATCCTTGAACAACGATACGGACTTCGGCATCCTTTAAACAGGAAAAGCGCCACACTGTGACGCTTCCCATATTGTTGACGGTGGAAGGATCGAACTTCCGACCTTACTCCACTACGCTCGAAGATCAACTCGAACTGCGTTTCTGGCTCTACCACTGAGCTAACCGTCAACCTGTGACCCCTGCCTAACGCCGCCCGATCAAAGGCTCTTTTCGGCAAGGTCAGCCACAAGTAGTTCACCAGCGTAACAGCTTCAAGCACTTACTGGCTAAGTTCGGTATATGTCTACAACTTAGGATTGGTTTTCACGAAGGCTGTTTTACGTACCCGTCTTCGCTACTAACCTACCGCTATTACTAGTTCCTGATGAACAGGAGATGATAGCATTGAGCTTTAAGGCTGCACGCCATGTAGTCATAATCGAACTATAAGTCTATGTTGATTTATGTTTTTAGTATAACACACAACCACTGACATTCATAATTCAAAAGCCGCATAACCGTATCCTGTAGCCATTTTTTCGTTGAAATGTCACTCTAAACCGATTTTACTATAGTAAACACTCCCGAAATTCTCTGAAAGTCCCTATGAAAACTCTTACCGCTAAACGCTCCCGCTACGTACTCGGCTCCGTACTCGCTTTCACTTTGCTGCTCACAGGCTGTGCTGCTGAAGAAGAAGTGGTCCGCCCAGACATGAGCATCCCTGTTGTCAAATGTGATGACACGAAACCACCAGCAGATTCCGACCTTGACCCAGAAGCTGTAGGTGCGGAGGAGAACGTCACAACCAAACTTGATGATAAGAAAAAAGCGGAAGCTGAGAAAGCTAAAGACACCAAAGCAACACCAACTCCAACTTCCACAAAAACACCTGCCGCTAAAGACCCTAAAGCTAAAGATAAATGCACAAACGCGGAAGTTGAAACAGGGAAAGTTGTTGACACGCCAGCAGATGCAGCTAAAGACACAGGTTGGAAACCGGGCACAACAAACCAAAACCCCGGAACAGGTAAGCCACCAGTAAGCACCAACGGCGGAAACCCTAAAACACCTAACCCAACACCAACCAAAACACCTAAACCACCAAAACCTGAACCAACCAAAAGTCCAACACCCACTCCAACACCGACCCCAACGAACCCAAGCACCCCAGAGTCTTTCGTACCAGTCTTCCATGAAGATTTCAGCGCGAATGCAGCAGTAGGTTCATGGTTGCAGCAGAACATTGGAGTGCCAGCATATTACGGAGCAGGTGGAGTGAACTGGTTCACAGCCCCATCAACCATCATGGACACCAACAACAACCCGTACCGCCCAGAAAAAGTTGTGAGTGTTCATAACGGGGTACTGGACATCAACCCACAAACCGTAGATAACCTTCCAGCAGGAGCTGTAGTAACACCCGCAGTCAACGGAACAGAGACCTACCAGACCTACGGGAAATATGAATTCAAAATGAAGACAACAGGCCCAACCAACCCTTACCGTCTTACAGCATCCTTACAGCCCCTCAGCGGAGTACCATCATCTGACGGAGCTATCATCTTCCCAGACCAAATCCTCACCTCCTCAAACAACCTCACCGGGTACTACATTTACGGAGGAACAGGATGTGCGGAGAACGGTTGCGCAATCCAAACAGTTCCAGTCAGCAACTACCAGATGACAACCACCCACACATACACTGTAGAATGGACACCAACCCGCCTAACCTACAAACTGGATGGGCAGACTGTACTGGAAATGAAATCAAACGTTCCAACCAAACCAATGCGTTTCCAGATTGCAGTCAACAGCACCTCATTGAACAGTGCTACTGACACAGCAGACACACACGTTCTCATCAGTGACGTGAAAATTTGGAGCTACAAAGCAGGAAGTAAATAAAACAAGTTAAAAACAAATAGTTCGGGGAGAAGACCAGATGATGGCTTCTCCCCGAACTATTTTCTATTGTGCTCCCAGCGGGACTTGAACCCACAACCACGGCTTTTAGAGGGCCTTGCTCTGCCATTGAGCTATGGAAGCAAATATTGCCAGCAGGTTTTAGTCCTGCGAACCTCCGACTACTGATCGGTGCGTGACACCCGCCTTGGCAATACATCAAAACAAGAAGTGACCAGCCCGCTCATAAGTTTCAGAAGTTCTTAGTCTGGCTCGCTGACCAGCATTCACTTTAAGCACGTTACGCAACTACTACGCCGTATTTCTTGTTATGCAGTTGAGAATGAAAACCAATACAGCCGCTACCCTGTGGCCGGAATCGAACCGACCTCACCCGCACCAGATGACACAACATACATCACCTGATACTTTTCATCTGCCTTGTTCGGTAAGTGCGCGCTTACGCTCCACATGTTGAATGTGATGATGGTTCAGACCCTTCACTCACCCAGCCCTCTCACAATGCTCTAACGAGGGTAAGGTTTGTCAACCGAACAAGAAGTTCTCTATTTAGTTTTCAGGCATCTGACTCAGAATGCTGCAAGCAACTTTCGCGTCATCCGCCCCACTGTCATCCTCATAATGCCAAATAGCATTCCGAACTGCGACAGCCTGTTCAACTGTCATGGTGACAGTTATCAATGTATCCATATCATTCTCCTTTATTGTCATCTTGATTTTCAGGAGAAATCTGTGGAACGTTATGTAATTATTATGTACGCCTGATGGGACTCGGACCCACACTCCCTTTCGAGAACCAGATTTTGAATCTAGCGCGGCTACCAATTTCGCCACAAGCGCATATATGGTTCATTGTCCTCCACTTATTCTGGAAGCATTTGAACCTTATGTAGTTATCCTAACACCATTTTCGGAAGAAAGTCAAATCCTAAATGATATTTTCCAAAACTTTTTTGCGATTGACATACTTGGATTTAGGTGGTGTGACACCGTTGCGTCGTAAGAAGGCTCTAATACCATTTCCCGTGATGCCATATTTTTTGCCTAATCCTTCATAAGTATGGTTAGTTTCGAGAAGAGCTAATATTTCTTCAACCGTGAGGGTCAGCTTACTCTTGCTTTTTCGGGCATTAGCATAGCAAGCTCCACATTGTTTGGCCCTTGCATATCTCTCTGCTCCACACTCGCAAAAATATTTTGCTTTATTTTTTATTTTAAAACCACGTTCAGTGTTATAGATTTTCTTTGATTTTCTCTCCGTATTTGAGCCAGCGAACGTTTCCGTTTCTCCATGACAGTGATAACAGAGTAGCCGTAAATTTTCTAGACGATTATCTGTATTATCGCCACTAATGTGGTCAAGAGCTAGTTTCAGAGTTGTTGCTTCGCCAGTAAAAGGGTTGACACTCGGATTGGGTACCGGACAAAAAGGCGCAGCACATTCTTCTACCAGAATTCCTTCTGCTATTAGCCTTTTCTTTAAGTTGCCGCTACTAACCTTTTTATCTTTTACTAGGTAAAACTCCAAAGGCATTTTAATTCCTTTGCCTGCTGGCGTGGATAAGCCTTTGCGCCATCCAGCTCCTGTAAAATGCTCTTTGGTTAGCCCCAAAGTTATCGCAGTATCTTTCATGGTGCTATAAGTGCTGCCGTAAAGGGAGAGGTCAAGCTTCCTTGTAACTTCTGCAATGCTGAGTGAACTCAACCATGCATCGCGGAACTCTTGTTCCGTGTAAGTTCGTCTATTCCATTGAATTGCCATAAGCTCATTTTATCACACCTATGATATTGAATGGAGTTTGCCAGTTCGTATAAGCTTAAAAAGTAATTCCCCACACCTTGCATAAAGTGTAGGGAATTACTGTAAATAAAATAGTCTCTTACTTTCAGCGGTGCGCACCGCCCAACCATCTTCCTGTTCTACTTGTAAGAAACATACCCAAGTAGGTAGTGGTTGTATCCGCTCATGAATTCTGTACTGAGGTTGTGGCTTGCGCCGCCTCAGACAAAAACTCGAATTTTGATGGAAGACCTGCATCCATGAGTTTCAATAGTTTTGAAGGACTGTCACTGTTTCGTGTTTACCTAGGGTTGCGACCCCTAACTCTTCTACCACGGTTTCCCTTGTGGATGTGCCAATCTGACGCAGTTTCCTACGCAAACGATTATCTATAGTTATTCACCAGGCTTCATCGTTCTTTCCAGTTCTTCAAGTATTTAGTTATCAGGATGAAGGTCGGCCCAAACCGGATTTGTTCTGCAAGTGGTGCTAGGGTTCGCCGCTAAACGAATGACCATCCACTCAGGGGGATTCTCCCTGAACCTTCAAACTGTTTTGATTAGGGCTGTGTTTCAGGAGGAGCGTTTCCGCTTTCCCACCACGACATTTGCCTACTCTACGTGACAGAGTAGCACCTTCATCAAGCTTTTTAGTTATTGTAGGTTTTTTCTGGGACTTATTCTCCCAGCATTTCCTACTTCGCTACTGTACGGGAATCGAACCCGTGGTCTCAAATTCACTGGCGACTAACCAGCTACTGATGTTGCCCTACCATTGAGCTAACAGTATCCTACGACCTTCCGCCTATCGTCGCCCGGTCAGGGGCTATTTTCGGCAGAAGTTGAGCCGTATGGAACTTTCCAGTTCGGCTTGCGCCGTACCGTTCTGTTCCGTTATCTACACTGTAACACAGTGCAAAATCTTTGTCAAACCGTTTTTAGTTATTTGTGGTTGCTGTTGGAATCGAACCAACCCTTATGTCCCGGTCTTACGACCGGCGCTCTGCCGATGAGCTAAACAACCATATTTATTTTTGTGGTCACTGTTGGACTTGAACCAACGCAACGAGTACATGCCAACCGTGGAACCCTGCGGTGAAGCAGGCATCGGTCTTGAACCGAACTATCTCGTGTCACCCTACACGCGGGCCGCTCTACCACTGAGCTAAGTAACCTTATTTTGAATTATCTGCACATTTGCTGTGCTTGGCTTCCGCAACTGGACTTGAACCAGTATCTCCCCACTAGCGCGCGGGGCGTTCTGCTTGCTGAACTAACACGGAATTACTGGGTTGTTTTTCCTCCACTTATTCTGGAAGCATGGAACCCTAAGTTCCCACTGAAACTCATTTCAGGCTTATTGGAACCGTTAGTTAGACCATAACATGTCTTTGCCCATGATGTCAACTTCTGACGAAAATATTTTTGTAATCAGCTTGCATCCCAGTAAAACATTGGGTAGTATTGAAGTAACACAACACGCAAAACACGCAACAAAGGATTGAAACCATGAGTCATCAAGACGCATATGTAACTGTTCCAAAAGGTAAGGGTTTTGAAACAGCCCGCCAGCTACTTTCCGATGCAGTAGGCATCTGGTATGACACGGAAGCTAACCGTGATGACAGTGAGAACGCAGGAACCCCATTCCTGCTTCCGCTGATGACCCCATCACAAGTCATCCGTCATCAGGACAGTGACGCTGGCCGCAACAACTCGACTTCATACATCTACCCGAACGTCAACCCATCAGGGGTGAAGAAGGTTACGAAGAAGATGAAGCTGACAGTCACTGGTGAGCAGCTTGCGCTCCTTCGCCAGCAGTGGCATGGAGGTCTCCTTCTTGACCTCGCTTACAAGGCTTTCGGGGAGACGGTTGCTTCCGTGAAAATTGTGAAGCTTCCTGCTTTGCGTAAATCTGTTGCGAAAGCTACCGAAGGTAAAACGGAAACCCTCTACTACATTTACGGCATCACGACCAGCGTGTTTGGCGACCGCGCCACCAAGAATGAAAGGCTTCTGTCTGAGGGTATCCCCACCATGGCTGCTGCTCGGGCGAAGGCGCTGGAATTCGCTGACACTGAGGCAGGCAGTAAGTATGCGGAGTTGGAAATTCGTGCAGTTGTTGTCCGTGAGGGTGGGAACACAGCCCTTCTAACTGTTAGCCGCCCTGCCCCTGAAACAGCAACAGTTGATGTGGAAGTGACCTTCGAAACCCTGCTTCCTAAAGCAACTTTCGACTCTTACACGGTAGTGTTCGACTACCACAGCTAAAAAGTTGAGGGGAACGCAATAATCTGCGTTCCCCTCAACTTTCAACGATGAAGTTTCACTGTGCCTGCCGCATCAGTGCTGATGACACCATCCGTATGTAGCTTCCAGTACATCTCCCTCACAGAGGACGCTGGGGCGTGCTGTGACGCTTCATGGATGAGTTCGGTAACTCTGGTCGTAGTTGCGTTCCCGAAGGCTGTAAGGAGCGCCTGAGCCGCTTGCTGTTCATATACTGTCAATGGGAACTGTACCAATCACCATCAGCCGCCTGCGCAGCTTTACCATACAAACCATCTTTACGTAACGGGTTCTTTCCTGAGTCCTCCGCATGGTATTTAGGTTGTGCGTCATACCATTTCTTCTTATCTTTCTCAGCTTTCTTTACACGTTTAGCTTCCTGTTCATCATGCTTTACTTCCTGAGCTTTCAACGCAGCAGTCAAGTCAACTGTCCCGTATTCACTGTTTGCTAAACGGATGACTTCCCAAAGAAGTTCAGCTACCTGCAGAGAGTAATCACTTTCAGGGTCAATAGGGTTATGCAAATCTGTACGAGGGATGCGATGCACCTGTTTACCTAACGCAGCTAACTCTGTATGAAGGTTCAGCATAATTTCTGCATGGTTATCATAGTTACTTTTGATGTAACGGGACTCTACCGCTTTTTTATAAAAATCCTGCAACTGTTCAACAGTGGGGTTTTCAGGGAATGCTGGCTTCTGATCTGGCATAAGCTACCTTTCGGTTTTGTATGTTGGAATCAATACTAACACTCAGACTAGAAACACTTCACTTTTACTCTTCCAATTAGGTTCTGAACATGATAGACTTGAACCAGATTTCTATTTAAGGATTATTATGGGCAGTTTCAATGTGGCATGCGGGCTAAGCAACCTCTCTATCAATGAGGGTGATAAAATTGGGTTTGTTATTCTAGATGACTCTTTCACTACTCGAACCAATGAGCGAGACAGGAATAAAGCGGCACCCGAGGGTCAGAGCATGCTCATCTACGCGGATAGTTTGTACACGCCAGTCCTTCCTCCAATCTACGGACAATATGGTGATTATGGTCGTGTTAAAAAGATTGTGAAGAGCTCAACCACAAAGTTTTTAGAGAACATGTTTGACCGCCCCATCAAAACCATCCTTGCATGCATTTCCAGTCACCGTAGTCTGTACAGTACGATTGGTGAAATCTGGAAGCATTATGCGATCAAGAACCCTACTATGGAGATATTCCAAGGGGACATGCATGAGCAAATTCTTTCTTTGGGGTTTGTTGAAGCGGAGCTGTAAGAAGAGCAGGAAAAAGCATACAGTTTCGGAAAATACCGCATCACCAGAGCGCCCCGTCAGGGCTGGTCTATTTGGAAGGAAGATGCGGCTCATCCTTTCATTTCTGGCTCTGGCGCGCATGACGCTGCTGACTTTGCAGAATTTTTCAGCACCCATACAAACCTCTACCCCGGCTTCAAACCCGAGGATTACAGCAGGGTAGCTAAACTTCATCGTTACAGTGGAATGTTCTTCCTTGAAGATGTTTTCACTCAGATGCAGGATGCGTTAGAGGATGACTTCTTTGTGAAGCGTGACATCAAAGAATTTGATGAGAACTGGGATGATTTCATCAAAACCTTTGACTACTCTCACATCCCCACATCAGGTCAGTATGGTAATTCCTATAGCGCTACTGCTATGGACAAGTACCGCAAACCAGAGGATGGTCCACGCCGTAGGTTTGCTTCTGCATGGAGTTTGAAAACGAATGAGTTCATCAGCCGTAACATGAAACTCAACCCGGAAGATTATGACCTGCTGCATGTTTTCAAAGATGACTACTCTTTCAAGGAAATCTATCATCTGAAAAGAGTTTCTGAAAGCCTGAACCGTTACTTTGGTCCCACGATGAACGGTGACCAGTATGGTAATGATGGTGCTTCCGCAGCGTTGAATAAAATCACTGACCGTATCCTGACATCCCGTAAGGAAGATGATTGGGATACGGACAGATATGAAGAAGATGAAGACGAAGACTGATTACTAAGTTTTCAATAATCAAAAAACAGATGAAGCTTGTCACCTGACATAGCTGTTAGAAAGCCCCAAAAGGGCAGAAAAGAGAAATATCATGGCTATCCATTTCCGTGCAAACGAAACAAGATACCGTCCTTCTGAGAAGGACGGCTCTTTCGAGAAGCAGGTTAGCCGAAAAGTGAAATTCTCTGGCACCGCAGATGAAGTCAAAGCTGCTATTGATGTTGCAGCGGAAGGACTCATCCAGCCTCGCTTCTCCATCGGCGTTGAATATGATGAGGAGAGCTATTACTCCAACATGGAAGGTGAAGCTCATGCTTATGTGTTTGGTTGGGTAGTTGTTGGAGAGGATGAAGCTGAGCTTGTTCGTGCAGCCATTGTCGCTGAGGAAGAAGCTGAGGCTGAACGTGCAGCCCTTGTTGCCAAGAACCTTGCCGAAGCTAAAGCCCTACAAGCTGCTGCGAAGAAGAAGCAAGACAAGCAGAAGAAAGCGGAGGCTCGTAAAGCTCTGGCTGACATCAAGAAGAACTATCCTGAGCTTCTGAAATAAGGGTTAAATGGAGAGTGACCGCAACAAATTTACTGTTGCGGTCACTCTCCATTTAAGGAAGTTTAGTTAGATGCTGCTGCGCTTCAAGATGGAAACAGCTTCGATAAGTGCTTCACCCATCTTCACAACATTACTTTCAGCAACCGTTCCAGCGCATGCCAGAAAGATACTGTCCTCATCCAGCAGGTAAACATCGAACTCGTTACCTACCGTATTGCGGATAGCGAACAGGTGGTACTCGATGGGAACTACACTATTACGCTTCACTGTGTGGTACAGGGTTGTGTTCAGAGCCTTTACCACAGCGTCACCTTGTGAGGTTTGCAGGATATCCAGCGCAACCGTCTTCGCCTCAGGTCCAGGGGTTAGAAGGGCGTACTTCTCATAATGAGGGTACTGGGCGAAAAGAACTTGGTCATATGCCAGGAACATGGTATCTCCTAAAGGTTGGGTAAACTTTACTTACGTTGAGTGTACATGCAAAAAAATTTATATGCAACTCGATATAAAAGTGACCCGCAACCAATCGAAGTTGCGGGTCACTTTGTGTTTTAGGCTACCAGCCGCCTGAGCTTCCGCCACCATCGAAGCTTCCGCCGCTGTAGCTGGAACCACTGTCGAAGGAGCTACTGGAACCTCCACCCGAAGAGTAGCTGGAAGAGGAAGAGCTACGCGAGGAAGAGGAGGAAGAAGAGTAGCTGCTGTCAGAAGCGGTGAACACGCTGTAAAGAACAATGGCGTTCAGGATGCTGTTGTCAGGAACTGCACTACTGAGGCGACCATCACGGCGAGCCTTCTGGATTTCTGCTTCCAGCAGACGTGAGCGAGAGGACTTCTTCGCCCTCTTGATGGAGGAGACAGTGGAAGCAGGAAGGCTGTTATAGAACTTCTTAGTTTCCGCATCAGCAACCTTCTTCTTCTCAGCTTCTACACGAGCGCGAGCGTGCCTTTGCTCCTGCTCAACCCTCCGCTGCTCCTTCTCCACACGAACACGAGCGATGCGTGCGGCTTCTGCTTTCTTACCCTCAGGAGTTTTCAGGAAAGCAGCATGCTCAGCCTTACGCTTACGCTCAGCCTCCTCTTCAGCAGCCCTGCGCTTACGGTTCTCAGCCTGACGACGCTCCCAATCCTTATGAAGCTGGTCTTGACGACGCTGCTCAGCCTCCTCCTGCGCAAGCTTTGCAGCAGCCTCAGCCTTACGAGCTTTCAAAGTAATGATGCCGTAGATAATAAGACCGATGATGACAAGAGCGAGAAGGATGACAAGCACGGTGTATCCTACCCAGTCAAAAGAGTTGGAAGTTTCCGTAGAGGTTACAGGAGCAGGAGCGATATCCCCAGTGAACACATCACCGATAGCGGCAACACCGTTGGAGACCGCGCCAGCGTAGTTAGCTTCCTTCATCTGAGGAGTGATTGTGTTATCCACAATGTCCTTTGCCGTAGCGTCTGACAGAATATCGTGGATGCCTGAACCCACTTCGATGCGAAGCTTACGCTCATCCATCGCAATGACAAGGAGAACCCCATCATTCTTGTCAGCGGAACCAACACCCCAAGTGTTCGCAACTTCAAGGGCGAACTCCTCAATGGTCTGGTCATTCAGGCTGGTGACAGTTAGAACTGCAACATCGTAACCAGTCTCAGTGCGGATAGCGTCAATCTGGTTGACAACTCCCGCTTCCTCCTCAGCAGAGAGAATGTTCGCGTCATCAACGACAGATGAGCCGTTGTGCGAAGGCACAGCCGCAAACGCGGGAGCCGAAACTCCGAGCGTGGCGACAACAATCAGTGTCAGGGTTGCAAGTGTTTTTCTCATACCAGAAGTATGGCATGAACATCAGACATTCGCAACCACACCTAAAAGGTAATATGTACATCCCGATAAAGTTCAGCATGGACATGACGGAGCAAGTGAATGACATGAGGCTCTCACAGCTCATCTCCCACGCTTTGAGGCATCATCCTGATAGATATTTCATAGAGTTAGATGAAGAAGGTTACACCCCATTGAAGGGCTTAGCAGAAGGTCTCAGTAAACAACTGGGATACCTTCTACCTCTTGAAAAAGTTACAGATGTCATTCTTATTGAAGGGCAAGAACGTTTCGAAATAGTAGGTGAACAGGTACGAGCTCGATACGGTCACACTCATCCTGTGTCAGTCGAAAGGCTTCCAGCCCAGCCGCCAACATTTCTCTACCATGGGACTTTAGCAAACCATCTTGCCGGTATAAAAGAAAAAGGTTTACTGAAACATAACCTTCACTACGTTCATCTGTCCGCTACAAAAGAATATGCAGAGGAAGCTGGTGGGAGACGAGGGGAAGCAGTGATACTTACAGTGAAAGCTTTAGAAGCACATGAGTTTGGTGCCATTTTCTTCCAAGCATCCTCCGGCATCTGGCTTGTTGAGCATGTTCCATCAAAATTCATAGTATTTCCGTAATAGGAATAGCATTCTTGACTTGCGTATCCTCAGCCCATGCACTACGCTATAACCATGACAACCGCACTGAAAGACCTTCTCCTCTCCGCTAACCCGGTGGAGCAGCTTCGTGCGCTTCATAACTCTGGTCGTCTTCGTGCGTTCGAGCCTTCCATTGCTGACCTGAAGATGGATGTTCCTAAGGGATACCATCACAAAGACAACCTTGAGCATTCTTTCAAGGTTCTCCAAAACGCCATTGACCGTGAGAAGAACGGCGCTGACCTCATCCTGCGAACTGCTGCGCTGTTCCACGATGTAGGTAAGCCTGCCACACGAGCTTTCGGAGCTAAAGGCGTAGTCACTTTCACGAACCATGATGTTGTGGGCGCTAAAATCATCCGCCCCATTCTTCGGAACCACGGTTACAGTGCTTCTGAAATCAAGGCAATCTCTGCACTAATCCACGCTCACATGCGTTCACACACCTTCAAGTCAGGGTGGAGTGAATCTGCGGTGCGTCGTCTTGGGGTGGACGCGGGAAGCATTGAGCAGCTTCAACGTCTCATCATCATTTTCTACTCTGATGCAACAACAGGGTTTGATGACAAGCGGGATAAAATTCACCGTAATGTTGCTGAGCTTGCAGGGGAGCTGGAACGTGTTATCGCTAAAGATGCTCGCGCCGCACTCCGACCTGCGTTGAACGGTATGGAAGTTGCTGAGCTTCTGGGTATGACACCTGGACCTGAACTTGGTAAAGTCATGAAGTTCCTGAACACTGATGAGATGGTGGGTCTTCCAAAAGACGAAGCAATCAAAATCATTCGCTCCAAGTTCTCCAACTAAATAGAAAAAGGCAACCTGCCTGTTTGGATAGGTTGCCTTTTTCTATGTCCCCATTATCTAGTGAATGCTTGGAATGATAGTATTTCACCATTCATCCGTATGACACCACGCCCGTTCACGTCAGGTCGAGTGCGAACAGCTTCACCACTTTCTAGAAGGATAGAGGATGGGGTGCTGTCCATCCTCCCCATCACAATACGGAGGCCAAGGTTATTTCTTAGTTCGCCCGGTAGAAAACGAACATCTGGACGGGTTGCATTGATGACAATATGTATCCCTGCGGCTCTCCCTAAACGAACTAGCCGGTGGAGGAGTTCTATGAAATCAGTCTCATCTTGTGTACGAGCGTTTTGTGTGGTTGAGAACAGGCTGTTGTAATCTTCAAGCAGAACCATTATGTTCTTAGCCCCTGTGTTCACTGGAAGTTTGTCAAAGTGATTGACTTCTAATTTCGCCATGTAAGCAAACCGTTGACCCATCTCATCCACCAAATCGTAAAGCATTTTGGTCGCACCCCTCAAATTCACTGCATGATGTTTGGTGTTAGGAGTAACATGGTTTTGGGTGTTGACAACATAAACATCCCATTTGGTTTCATGCCTTACGCAATGGTTTTTGATGAGCTCCACAATAGGTTCCACAGCTCCAGCTATAAGTCCGTGAGGTGATAATGCAACATGCCAGCTCACAAGAGTTCCGTCACTGGTGACCCCTAAACGGATTTTATCCCATACACCTCGGTCAGTTGGAGCGGCTACAAATTCGGGAAGCTTATCTTTCAAAGTTTCTTCTTCAACTATCCCGTTATCTATAAGGATTTGCCGGAGACCGCGCTCTGCGCTTGAACCTTCGTTCAGCGTCAGATGGAACCCAGCTTCAAAATCTTCATCAGTTGAGGTAATGTGAATAGTGTTGTCGGATTTTCTATAACTGACACGCACGCCATCTAATGTGACATATTTGCCGTTTTCAGATATTTTTGCCATGGTAGGACTTCTTTCTGCTTGGTTGGATTGACCGCCAGTTCGGTTACTTTAGTTATCGGTAAAGCCACAGGAGGCGTTCTAAGGCGGTCGCACTAAAGGAGAGGCGAGTGTTCGTTGCATACAGTTACCTAAGCCCGAAGCGCGCACAGAGCCAATCTGACACCTTTTAGAAGACATCCCATGAAACAGATGGCTGAGTGGCTTGTTTTTTGCTGAAAAATCCCGTATGATGGAAGATATACCCTTTTAGAATTACAGCAGAAAGTAGTAACTAATGAGTTTGCTCACTAGGTTCAAAGATAAAGAGCGCGCAGTAGAAACTTCCCTGCCCGAAAATAGCATTGCTGTAATCCGACTTGATGGTAAAGCGTTTCACACGTTCACCAAAAACTTCAAGCGACCTTATGACGAGGACTTCGCTTCCACCATGGACGCTGTAGGCGCACATCTGTGTGAAATCATCTCAGGAAGCATGTTCGCTTATGTGCAGTCTGATGAAATCAGTGTTGTGTTCAGCGACCTCGCAAAAGAAGACACTCAGATGTGGCTAGGTGGTCGTGTGCAGAAGCTGGCTTCCATCGCTTCCGCTAACGCTACCGCAAAATACATGAGGACTTCCCCTACGGAAATGTTCCCCATCTTCGATGCCCGCATCCACACTCTTACCGACATGGAAGAAGTGAAAGACTACGTTGTGTGGCGTCGTGCTGATGCAACAAAGAACGCTGTCACCATGGCAGCTAACACCCTGTTCTCTCACAAGTTCCTTGATAAGAAAACCACGAAGGAACGTCAGGCGCTTCTTGTGGGAACTGAATTAGAAGTTCTTCCTGAGGACTTCCTTTATGGTCGTCTCATCACCAAGGAATATTTTGATGAGACTGTTGAATTCACTCACAAAAGGACGCTTGAAACTCATGTTGTCCCTGTCAGGCGTGGACGTTGGGTTGCGGAAGCTGCAACTGATGCTGCGTTGACAAAAATTGTTCACCCAACTGAAATGAAAAGAGACTAATTATGGCTACAACGAAGAATGACCTTACTGACGCGAAGCTGAATGAAGCTTACTCGGCTGGCTCCGGTGGTGTCCATCACGATGAGGGGCTTCGCGCTGTTGCAGAAGCTGAGAAGGCTCGCATTGAGAACGCTGTACGCACTTACGGTTACGACTGGTCACATGACCCGAACGTTTCCGGCTTGCAGCACCTCCTCAACTGGCTTGATGGTCGTGAGTAGCCTAATTATTCCCATTCCTCGTCTTATTGGGGTGCGGGAAAGCGCTCAGAAACTCATCCTTGATGCTGGCATCCCAGAAAATGTGGATTTGACTGGCACAGAAGTTATTTTTGACTTCTCCGCAACATTGTCAGCAGCGCAAGGCGCTTGTGATGAGATGGTGAAGCAAATTCTTGATCGGGGAGGTAGGAACTTTGTCTTTTCTTGTGCAACTTCCCGCACTTTGGAGTATCTGCAAAACGCTGTCAGGTTACGTTCTGAACCTGACACAGTGAAGGTAGCTGTTAATTGAAAGAAGCCCCAGTCGTAATTGACTGGGGCTTCTTTCAATTAACTTTACTTTGCGTTTTCGCGTTCCCGCTTACGCTCCGCAATGATGGCTTGACGTTCCTCAAGAGGCTTCTTCTCCCATTCATCAGAAAGCCTTCTCTGCTCCTTACGCCAGATGGTTTGCTGCCGGTTGAACTCTTTGCGAAGAACCTCAGCCTTAGCGTGAGCCTCAGCCTTATCCAATGAGTAACAAACACCCTCAGCCGAAGGGGTGTCAGGGAAACGGTGGTTCAGGTAATCCTCAGGGATAGCTGCACCTTCAGGAATTACCTGTGTGTAACTCTTTACAGCCTTCACCTTATACGTGTAGGCGCGGTAATCCATGCTGACTTCGTAAGCATGAACGAAGACGAACTTACCGCCAACGTAATCATTCACTTCGAACTCATCCACATCCAACCGCGCACCAGTGGACTTGTTCACCAAATCCACATAGGCGTTAGCTGTTACAGCGTCACTGAAAGCATCAATGATGCTGTACTCATCGTAGTCGGAGTGGGTTGCAAGGTAAATCTTTGTCATTAGAACATCTTTCCAGCGGTCAGGAAGTAAATGGTGAGGGCGAAAATGCCAGTGGACACCAGCCCGATGATAAGTCCACCGATGCAGATGCGCTTAGCGTAACCGTCAGTGAAGACGGAAACAACGAAGCCAACAAGCTGGATGAGGGCAAAACCGAAAATCATGCCGTAAACCGAAGTAGCCGAAAGCAGTGCAAGCATTTCAATCTCTCCAAAAATAGTAGTTTGTGTTTCTCTCTACCTAAAGTGTAGATGATGAAACATAAAGATGCAACCCATTTTTGAATATTTTTTCAACCCCACAGCATGTTTTGAAAAACCAATTATTAGAAGAGGATGATGGCTCGACAATGACAGGCGGTTATGGTAGAATTAGAACTATATTCAGCAAGCTTCAAGGAGAGTACCATGCAGCACAAATTTACCGTAGGAGACTACGAAGGCGAAGGTCATCGTAATTCAGAGACCTATTTCATTGACATCCCTGCCCAGTTCACGGCGGATGTTCTAGCGGAGAACTACGCTAAGTCAGTAGCTCATTTTGGGTTCACCCCGAATGAAGCTTTCGATGACCTTGTTTTTACCCCAGAGGCATACAAGGTGCTTCTGGCTGAGGGTTTCACTTTTGATGCAAGTAACAGCACTGACTATGCTGCAAACCGCGAGAAGCTGAAAGGCAATAAGTACCTTTTTGTTACGGATGTATCTCAGTATTTCGGTGGGGAGGAGCGCTGGGAGGATGCATGTGAAGGTGATGCCATCATCAAAGTCACCCTCTTCTTCATGGGTTACGGTCTAGATGGCTTCCATTGGGTGAATGTTGATAAGAATGAAACCAACGACATCAACCGTATTCTCGGTGGTATCAACCTTGGTTATGATAACTTCTCAGACAACTAAAGTTTTCCTTGTAGCTTAGCTAATGCTTTTTCGGCAGCTTTGGCGCGCTTCACAGCATCTTTGTAGACCCAAGGCATTCCTTCATCAAGCCATAGCTCCAACTCCTGCACACGCTTACCTAAGCGCTGTACAGTGCGTGCGCCACCCATTAACCTCACAAGGTATTCAGGGTTGTCTGCTGCAACCTCCACCGTCTTATCACCTGCCACATATACTTCTTCACGCGCAAGCAAGAACATGAGATGAACAGTCACCTCATCCATTCTGTTTGGGATGCTTAGACCATCATCTTCAATGAATTGAGCTTCCGCTTCCTCAAACTCTTGGATGAGACGGGTAACAACATCCGCAGTAGCCGGGTTCTTCCAAACTATTGCTTTGGCTTCATCTACAACACGCTTAGGTTGGGTGATGGGGTTCACATTTTTGGTCATAGTTGATGATATCAGTCGTGGTCGTTTCAGCCTGAAATGTCGGCTGTTACTGGTATGATGGGAGTATGACAACTACTTATTCTCCTGAGCTTGTACCCCGGTTCGAAGTTAGTGATTTCCGAGATGTTTCTTTGAACAAGGTCGCGTCTGAGGTTTACGGACGCGCTTACACGGACATGCACTCAATTGACGGTGGACCCAACGACACCACCTATGAGTGGTCGTTCCTCACGTTAGAGGAGGCCAAGCTGGATGATTGGGAGAAAGAGTCGATTGACAAATGGCTTGCTTCCTCCACCGAGTATGTGGCTTACACTCATTACCCTGATGCAGGTCCTGACCCTCGCATCATTCTGGCTGACCTGATTACTAAAGGTCATCTTCCTTGCGGAGCGTACACTTTCTTCATCTCTTGGTGACTAAGCTTGCTTTCTGACGCAGATTACGTCATACTAGAAAATAAGGAAGCGATAAAGACTTCCTACCAAAATTCAAGGAGATACCTTATGAATGCAGTTACGAACATGGACATCAATGTCATCTTCCTGATTGTCTGGTCAAGCCTGAGTGTTCTGATGATTGTTGCTTACGCAGTTGTTCGTCTCACCACCCCAGGTTACGCAACTGCGGGCATCGCTCGCGCGAATGACCGTGCAAGCATGTGGCGTGTTGCTATCCTCACCCCGCTCGTTTTCACCTTCTTCTCAGGCATTGTGGTCTTCGCATCCAACGTCATAATCAACAACTAGTAAAGGAAAAATATTATGGGAGAACGTAACCCTGACTACATTGCAAAAGCGCAGAAGCAGGCTGCTGCTGTTGCAGAAGCAGTAGCTACAGCAGCCCTTGCTGAGGAGAAGCGCAATGAGAACCTCATCAACTTCATCGCACTAGGTTCTCAGTTTGTTAGCATACAGTCGCGCAAGGAAGCTGTAAAGGTACTCACTGAACGCCTTGGGCTTTCAACCAACTAAGCACACATAAAAGTACAGCCCAACTAAGAACCTTTGGTTGGGCTGTACTTTTATGTACAAGCTGTGTTATAGTTTCAACGAGAGAGAGAGAGAGAGAGAGAAACACCAGACTATTGAAGGAGAACGAAATGTCTAACACGGCCACTGACCAGCGCATCACAGCACGGTATGTCATCTTCCTTGCTATCCGCCACCCTATCCAGTTCATCCTGAGTATTCTGGAAGCAATTCCTGAGGCTTTCAAGATGGTCAGAGACTACCGTGAGGAAGCTCGTGAGCAGAAGATGATGAAGGATTGGTCATCAGAGCAGAAGAAAGAGTTCTACGAAGCCAAGTACCAGAGATGGCTTTCGAAGCAGGATCAGGCATACCAAGACCTGATGAAGTAAAGAAAACAAATGGAGAAGCCCCCGCAGATAGTAAACTCTGTGGGGGCTTCTCCATTTCAACTTACCATTTACTAAGGTACGTATCTAACGTTGGGTACAGAAGGTCGTAGCCTATCCCAATGGCTTCTTTCAGGTGAGCCGGTTCCCCATCAATACCTTTTTCTGCCGCGATATTCAGACCGCGTTCTATTGCTTCTTCACGAGTTTCTCTAGCCATGAGCATGTTCCTTAATAATCAAAAATTCACCTAGTTTCCTATCGGTTAAAGAGTAAAGGAAATGCCCTCCTCAAAACATCTGAGGAGGGCATTTCCTTTAGCGTTAGACTGGTGAAATCATCCATTCCAGAATAGCACTTTCGGTGCGAGCTCGAAGTGACCCATGCTCTGACAGTCCCTCCTGTTGCAGGGTAACATCATTCATGAGAATGCGTTCCGCAGCCCAGTCATCAAACTTCACGTTCTGGCTTGGGTTGAAACGGAAGAAGTATTTGAGGGTGAGAACTTCCATAGCAAGAACACCATTCAAGCTTCCACCGTAAGCGTTAGCTTCAAGGTCAGTCTTGCAGGCTTCCAGCCTCTCAACAATCTGTTCGCGGGTTTTCATGTCTTATCCCTTCACCTAAATCAAAAAGATTTAGTAGTCCTCGTCATCATCACCGTTATAGAAGAATTCATCGTCATCATCCTCAGCAAGCGGCATCCAGTTGTTTGCAATACTCTGAAGATACCTCTTGGAAGTCATTGCATGGAATGCGCGCAAGGCGATAATGCCTGACGGAGCAGTAAGAGTGAGCGTAGCAGTCTCTTCCGTGTCAGTGATGGCGTTGAACCTGAACGTCATGAACTCAGCGGATATTTCTTCAAGCTTGTCAGCAACAGCCTGCGGGTCACGCTCAGCAATCTCTACCCATTCATCACCAAGCAGGGAAGCGAGGATGATGCTAAGCATATCCTCAGTCTCATTGAAACTAGAAAGAACCTGCAAAGCAAACTTCCTACTGGTTCCTTCCACCTTCAAGGTAACAGAGGGCGTGCTGCCGTCAGCATTCTTCACGTTATAGGCACTCTCCCCAATGGGCAGGCTAACGCTAAAATCAGCAACCTCATCCAGAACAGAAGTATCCCAAATGCGAACAGTCATAATTTTCTCTCTCAGTTAACTAATATGTACTTAAATACTAAACCATTTTGTACTAAAAGGCAAGGGAAGGTAAGAGTTATTCCTTACCTTCCCTTGCCTTTATTTAGCTTTCGTAATGCTTGTTGAACAGTGTGAACATAGCGTCAGCTTCCAAGTTCACCTGACGCAGGTTCTTACCTGACTGTGCAGACTTACGAGCGTGACGTGAAATGCAGTCAGCCGCCGTGTTCAGGCGGTGTGTACGGTGACCTCGAACCCAACCAAGGGTCACAAGCTTCTCCGCAGCAATCTCACGAACCTCTTCAACCAAGTCAACAAGGTAAGTGCCAGCGATAAGGGCAAGGGCTTCTCCGCCGTTCACGCTACGCTCAAAATACTCGATAGCGTTCTTCGAGTCACTGTAAACATGCATACGGTCATACTTCGTGTCACGGTTCTCAACGATAGCGCGAAGGATGCCCTCAAACTCAGAGATGTTGTTGTTACGGAACTGGCAGATGCCCATGCCGTAGTTACCCTCTTCGCCACCAGTCACCCAAGCCCAAGCGGAAAGAGTTTCCTCATGACCACCAGAAGCGTCTGCACCGATGAACAGTGTGCGGCTACCTGAACGGTTACGGTCAACATCAGCATCAAAGCGGCGAAGGAACTCACTCTTCAAAGTGGAACCATCGAACTTGATGAAAAGAATTTCAGGGAAAAGCTCACGGATAGGCTCATCAATCATTGTGATAAGCGAAGGGCTGATGATAACCAACTGCTCCTCAGCGTCAACACGAGACTTGATGTGGTACACAACCTCGAAGAACTGCTCCAACATGGAACCCTCAGTGGTGACAACATGCTTACGGTTGCCGAGAATGTAAACCCAGCTTTCCTTACTTGTGCGAACCTTCTGCAAAAGAACTACGGTAGCCATTACATTCTCCTTTCTTATCTGAGTGTTTGGAACGTTCGGGCTGTCTCTCTAAACTCACAGTAGCACACCCCACAGACAATAACCAAACGAATTCATATAAAAATGGTTAGAAATAAAAAATCTGGTAAGGTAAACCTAAGAAAGAAGAGGGAATGTCAGCTAAAGTTATTGTCAACATGCTAGGGATTGCATCCTCTCTTGCGACCGAGCGCATACTCCCCACAACAGTTGTCGTAGGTGAACAGGTAGTGAACCGGCAACTTGTTTCCTACATTTGGGAATGCGAAACTCTTGAAGCCGCCCAACATCAAGCAGAAGTGCTTTGGATGGGAATGGTGGGAGCAAAAGTTGTTGCGTCTGATGAAGAAGAAATAGGTTTCCTGAAAGAGATTGAAAACATCGCCTTAAATAGGAATTGACCCTAACCTAAGCTGGGTCAATTCCTATTTAAGTTGGCTACCACCATTGACTGCGGTAGTTATCCATCGCTATACGCTGTTCAAGTTCAATGGCTTCGCGTTCAAGCAACTCTTCACACTCAAACTCCCATTCTTCAAGCTCAGCCATTTCCTGTAGTTCATAGTCTTCTTCATCAAGGAAGAAGTGGCGGGAGACACCGAACTCGTCAGCCAGAACCGCAGGGATGTCACGGAAGTAATCATCATCCCAGAGTGGGCGTGAAGTGTTCTCTGTACCACGACCGTACACAGGGTACATAGGCTCATAGGTGGAACGCACAGGCTCAACATAAGGCTTAGGCTCCTGATGCATACGTGCAATGAACTCACCATCAGCCTTGTACACAGGGTTAGCGGGAACAGCTTCCAAGAAAGCATCCACAAGCGGCGAAAGAGTGTCGCTCTGACGGATGTGCGAAGCCTCAGGATGCCACTGCACACCAATGACATTCAACTCAGCGTTCTCAATCATCTCAACAATACCATCCTCGCTGCGAGCAGTGATGGAGAGAGTGTCACCAAGGTGGTCAACAGACTGATGATGTGAAGAAGCCGTCATGTAGATGCCGTTCTTCAAAACGGAAGAGTTGGAAACCAGAACCTCATGAGCAATTGCACGATGCTCGTAAGCACCTGCGCCGAAGTTGTTGTGCTTGTGGGTGGTCAGATGCCCAATGTCAGAGTGGAGGGTTCCACCGAAAGCCACGTTGATAAGCTGCATACCACGGCAAATGCCGAGAACAGGAAGACCTGAACTCATGGCAGCATAAATCAGGTCAAGTTCGAACTGGTCAACTTTCGCAGACCTTGCAGAACCCAGACGTGCGCCCTCGCGGTAGAAAGCATCATCAATGTCGAAGCCGCCGAACAGGATGAGACCGCCGTAGCCGTCAAGTGAGGGCTTCTCAGAAGCATCCTTGTCAGGAATGGCGTGAATGACGCTCTCAACACCAGCAGCGTCAAGCATGTCAACGACAGTCTTGTGCATGTGCTTCGTGATGTAGTCAAAGTCCGCCTTGGAACGGAAACGCCGTCCAGAGGGGTCTGACAGGTAGATGGGGAGCATGATAGCTTTCTTAGTTGTAGAAAAATTCGTCTTTACTTGATAGTAGCATGGTTAGTTCATGTTGACAAGTCGGCTAAGAAGGGCTTCTTCCGCAGCTTGCTTTACAGCTTCTAGCCTAAGAGTACATTGACCGACTGACATTTACAAGCGGAGAAGAGAACAGTGTCTTTTCCCTAGCCCTTCATCAAAGAGCGAATGAGTTTTTCACGATCAAGGATGATGTCAGCTACAGGCGCAAGACGCATGAATGCAAGCCTGCGGAAGAAGTTTGCACGTTTTGCTTTTTTGACTGCTGCAATCATCGCATCCGCTTTACGTGCTGAACACAGGTAATCATTATGTTCAGCGAAATGCACATACTGCCATGCCTCAAACTCACTACGTATAGTGATGAAGGAATTGCCATGCTTATCATCAACCCAAGTGAATTCACTAGCATCAAGCTCTTTAGCTAAAAGGTCATGGGTATGAGGAGCAAAATGATGGGTGATGCTGAAAGGGTACACGATATTATGCGGGTTGTCTTCCAGAGCCTCACGGATGGCAGCGTAGTCAGAGGTATCCAACTTATTGTCAGGGGTGTCATTATTTCTATACATCATGAGCAGTTCAATATCCCTAACAAACAGTTGCGGCAATGAGGGAGAAAATCTCCTT